>Ga0256407_10000562_pt1 | contig 87705 bp, 78 predicted proteins | sample RumenRJG_04DNA_FD_193489 | JGI IMG/M metagenome (GOLD analysis project Ga0256407, IMG submission 193489) | Bovine rumen microbial communities from Lethbridge, Alberta, Canada - RJG_04 | ecosystem: Host-associated > Mammals > Digestive system > Stomach > Rumen | place: Canada: Alberta... | reverse complement strand
CGTTCACGGGTAAGTAAGGGCGTCGAGGGCAATTGGGCGAACGAAGAGGGCTAAGATTGGCCCTGCCAGTAACCGGCCTTATAGGCCAGGTCGAAAAACCGCGCCTTGAAGACGCGGATTTTTATTTTTGAGCGGATTGCTTGAAACGACGCTTTATTATCCTATGATATAGATACCCCATGGGGGTATATGAATGAAGAAGAAATACGATGTCAGCGGTATGATGTGCGCCGCTTGCCAGGCTAATGTAACCCGCGCCGTAGCAAAGATTGAGGGCGTCGAAAACGTGAACGTTTCCCTTTTAGGGAAGAACATGGTCGTCGATTATGACGAGCAGCGCGTTAATGATCAAACGATCATCGATAGCGTCGTTTCCGCAGGATACGGGTGCTCCATTTACGTGAATCAATCCATCCGCCAGATTCAAGAAAAGAGGAACCGTGCATTAAAAAAGACCCGAAATAGTCTGATTGCGTCACTTCTTCTTTTGCTGGCTTTGATGGTGTTTTCCATGGGCCCGATGATTCCGCCCGTGATGAAAGCGATCGATGAATCTCCTCAAATGTCGTTGATCTGCGTTTTGAATGTCTCGGCCCAGATTCTTTTCCTAATCCCGATCGTCTATTTGAACCGAAAGCATTATTCCTCTGGCCTTCGTGCGTTATTCAAGGGCCATCCGAACATGGATTCCTTGGTGGCTTTGGGGTCGCTCGTCTCCATCGCCTATGGCCTTTATATCTATGTGGCGATGATCGTCGCGCACGTCCAAGGCAACGCCAGTCAAGTCATGGCCCATTCGATGAACATCTATTTCGAATCGGCCGCGATGATTCCCGTTTTTATTTCGTTAGGGAAATTCTTTGAGGCGAAAGCGACGAATAAAACGACGGCCTCCATCGCGTCGATGATGGCTTTGACCCCCGACACTGCGTTTGTTATTCGTGACGGTAAGGAAATCGAGATTCAAACGGAGGAATTGCATGAAGACGACCGCGTCCTGGTAAAGCCAGGCATGTCTATTCCGGCCGACGGCATCATTGAAGAGGGCTATGGAAACGTGGACCAATCCGCTTTATCAGGCGAGTCGTTGCCCGTTTATAAGAAAAAGGGCGATAAAGTCGCCGCCGGAACGATCAACACGGATGGCTCTTTTGTATTCCGCGTTACCGGCGTAGGGAAAGATACGACCATCTCGAAGATCGTGGAACTCGTGGAAGAGGCCAGTGATTCGAAAGCGCCGATGGCGCGCCTTGCCGACCGCATCTCGGCCATTTTCGTTCCGACGGTTATCGGTATTTCGCTTTTCACCTTCGCGTTATGGATGCTTCTTTCTGGATTAGGGGTTGTCGGAAGCGCCCGTCCGGACGTGAACCTAAGCATTCAACTCGCGGTGTCGGTTCTCGTGATTTCTTGTCCTTGCGCCTTAGGTTTAGCAACGCCTGTTGCCATTATGGTTGGAACGGGCAAAGGCGCGGAAAACGGAATCTTGATCAAGTCGGCCGAAGCCTTTGAACGCGTACAGAAAGTCGACTTGGTTCTATTTGATAAAACAGGCACGTTAACCAAAGGCGAGATGTCCTTACAGGAAGTCGTGCTCTATGGTCCAAGCGAAGAAGAAATCGTTTCTTTGGCTAGCTCGCTAGAATGCCAATCCGAGCACCCTTTGTCCAAAGCCATCGTCAAATACGCTCAGGCCAAAGGTATTAAATTTGAGCGATCCAAAGAATTCGTAAACGTCCCGGGTAAGGGGGTTGTCGGTAACGAAATCGTTATCGGAAACAAGGCGTTAATGGGTGAACGTAACATCGCGTTAGAAGACGCCAGCGCGGATTTCGAGCGCCTAAGTCAAAAGGGATTTACGGTTCTTTATTTCGCGCAAAACGGAATCCTAAAGGGCCTTTTTGCAGTAGGCGATTCGCTTAAAGAAAACGCAGCAGTTACGATCAAAACCTTGCAAAAGATGGGTAAAAAAGTCGCAATTGTGACAGGAGATAACGCGATTACTGCCAAAGCCATCGCGGATGAACTTGGCGTGGACGATGTTTATGCCGAGGTTCTTCCTGGCGCGAAAGAAGAAATCGTTTTCACAGCGCAAAAAGAAGGATTGAAGGTCGCTTTTGTAGGGGATGGTATTAACGATGCGCCTGCTTTAACCAAAGCCGATGTAGGCATTGCGATCGGGGCGGGAACCGAGGTTGCTCTAGAATCGAGTGACATCATCTTGGCGCGCAATGACCCCTGGGACGTCGTCGCGGGCGTTGCATTAAGTAACAAGGTCGTCGCCAACATCAAAGAGAACCTCACATGGGCGTTTTGTTATAACGCCTTCTTGATCCCGCTTGCTGCCGGGGCGTTCTATGGAATCTCCGTATCACCCAACTGGTTCACCGGCTCGCAGGCACACCTAGTGCTTACTCCGATGATCGGATCGCTTGCGATGTCGCTATCTTCGGTCACCGTCGTGCTCAACGCATTGCGGTTACGTCGTTTTAAATTCGTCCAGAAAAAGGAGGATCGATAAATGTTTGGATCCAAAAAACAAACCCTCGTCGTCGAGGGGATGATGTGTGAGCATTGCGCCGCGCACGTCAAACAGGCTCTTGAGGCTCTTCCGGAAGTCAAAGGGGCCAAGGTGAATCTCGCTACGAAAACCGTCGAGGTTAAAGTGTCTTCCGAAGTAAGCAGCGAAACGTATGCGAAAGCCATCGCCGACGCTGGTTACAAGTTCGTTGAGGTGAAGTAATGCAAGCCGATCACGAAAAAGTGAGGCGGCAGTTGAAGATTGCCCGTGGGCAAATCGACGGACTGCTCAAAATGGTGGATGAAGACGCTTATTGCATCGATGTATCCAACCAAATCATGGCTACGAACGCCTTATTGAAGCGCGTGAATGCCATCGTGCTATCCGCCCATCTGGAACACTGCGTCAAAGACGCCGCCCTTGCAGGCGACGCCGATGAGAAACTAAAGGAAATCCAGAGCGTCCTTAATAGGCTTCTTCAAGAGGCAAACTAAGGATCGGGATAATCTCGTCTTGGAGTCCACCCACGACGAGGAGTTCTTTTCCTTGGACGTGAAGGTCGGTTTCCGTGCGCATTCCAAAGTCCGGCGCATAGATGCCAGGCTCATCCGAGAACGATGTCCCATCGAGCAAAACGCGGGTATCGTGAGATTCGTAGTTATCCAGGTTCGCGCCAGCCCCATGGGGTGAATCGTCGGTGAAGATACTATGGCCTAAACGGTGCACGAAATATTCGCCATAACCCGCTTTCGTAATGACCTCCCTTGCCGCGTCATCGGCTTCATAGCCATGGACGGGGCGCTTGGGGAGGTTTTCCTTAATGTAAGCAATCGCGGCGTCACGAGCGTCGCGGATGATCGAAAACCGCTTGGCATAATTTTCCGGTACCTCTTCGCCCACATACCCCATCCAGGTAATGTCGGCATATACGCTTCCCGGTTCTTTGAACTTCGCCCACATGTCGATCAAGACAAGATCATCCTCATGGATCTTGCTAAAAGCCTCGGGGGTTGGCGTGTAGTGGGGGTTGGAAGCATTTGGGCCAATAGCCACTAATGGAGCCTCGTCATAAACCATGCCTTCCTCCGTGAACCTTCGGGCGATGAACTGCTGCACTTCTAGTTCGGAAGTTTCGTGGCTTTCGCGAATTTGTTTTGCGATGAAACGGAACGCCTCATCCTTGATTTTTAAGGCGGTATTGCAGGCTTTAATTTGCGATTGCAGGCCTTTTTCATCCATAACGACGGTCATCGCTTGCAGCAGATCTGCGGAGGATTTGACCTCGATTCCCAATGAAGCGACATAAGAAACCGTGCCATAATCCGCTAAAGAAACACGGGGCAAAAGACCGTTCTCCGAAACGTCCATTAAGACGGTTTTATAGCCTTGAAAACACTCTTTTTCTAAGCGGAGCATCTCGGGCCAGGTTTGGTAGACGCGCAGGTCGAAATCCTTCGTAATGGACTCATCTTTAAGGTAGACCGTATCAATACCATGGACGATGAGATAAGGACGCCCATCGGCGGGGATGACCAAGAAAAGCTTCCGCGTAAGCATTCGCTGCCCAAGGAAATTCACGACCGCGGGATTGTGGTTTTCATAGTCCGTGAGGATCCAGGCGTCGGCCCCTAATGAGGTGATTTGTTGTTGGATTTGGGTGATATTCATAACTTCTCCTATTCGATGGATTTTAATGACGTGTTCATATCGATGCGCTTAATGCGCGGATAAAGCAAAAGGTTCACGGCTAAGACGCTTAAAAGCACGATGAAGACGGAAAGCAGATACGCCCACCAACGCACGTCGCCGATGGAGCCAAACCCGATATATCGAAGCGCTAAATCCGTGACGAGCACAGATATCGGGAGAGAAAGAATCGTGGAAGACAACGCCACGATCATGATCTCGCGGAAGGTATAGCCTAAGCACTCGATGTCGTGGTATCCAAGAACCTTCAAGGTGGCAAGCTCTCTCTTACGGTCCTCGATGTTCATGTTGGCCAAGGAATAAATCGTGGGAATGGCCATGCCGATGGCAAGGACGATGATGACAGCGGAAATGGTGCCCATCGAAGAGGCTACGTCCGAGAATAGTTCATCATTTTCCATCGAGTAGGAAACGTTCAGCAGGGAGAAGCTTAAAAAGACAAGCAACGTCGCCCCTCCGACCGCGAAAGAGGTGAGGATCATGTTCTTTCTTTGACGGAAGATGTTTCGGAAGGCGGATTTGTAGGAAAAACGAATTCGGTTCCACAGGAACGGGATGCGCTCCAGCCAAATTTTCCTCCCTGGGGCGGGCGCTTTTTCGCGGAAGAGTTCGCTCGGCTCCTCGCGTAGGTAGGAAAGGGACGACAAGAATGCGATGAGCAACGAAAGGAGCACGAGGGCGATCGCGGTGATGATGCCAACGGGCGCGTAGAAGTTTGCCGAGGCAGGACCAATGGAGAAGACGGCTCCATATGCGGGAGCGACGACAACAGGCAATAACGGACTGCCCAGTAAATAGCCGAACAAAGCACCTAAAGCCACGGATGAGCCGATGAAAATCGCATATTTCGAGGCGACCGCCAGATTGTTGACGCCAACGCTGGAATAAACGGATAAGGCCGCGCGTTCATCCTTGATTAGACGCGACACGGTAACGTAATTGATTAGTGCGCATAACGCCAGGAAGAACCATGGGAAGAGCAAGGAAATGTTTTGAATCTTGTCGTTGTAGTTTCGGTAAAGCCCATAGGAGGTCGTTTCCTCTAAGGTCAAAACGGCAACGTTATCCTCCCCGAGACTCTTTAGGAAGCGCGCTTTCGCGTCCTCCATCTCGTTGTAATAAGACTTCGTCAAATAATCATGGGGCGTAGCAAGACGGACATAGGAGGAGTTGCAAAGGCCTTGAAGGAACGCGGGTAGGGTGCTCTTTTCCAAATAGAAAATGGCATCCACATATTCCTTTTTGCTTTCGTCCTCTAGCTCGGCGCGTTCTTTGGCGACGCTGTTATAAAGGGGCGAATCGACGATGCAGGAAATAGTCGCTTCTTTTCCGGCGAACATCCGGAAACCCGAAAGATTGAGCACATCGTTTAGGGCGTACTGCCTGCGGTTTTTGTTCGGCAACTCCAGGGCGATTTGTCCTCGTGTGCTCGGCCATGTTCCCGAGACGACGACTGGTTTTGCGATATTGGCCGTTTCATAATCCAAGACGACATAACGGTTATATGTGCCATCCTCTTCGGCGACATCGAAAGAATAAAACGTTTGCACGCCCTCCACGTTTTCTTGCGCTTTAATCTGTTCGACCAGCGTATCGCTTAACCCCGTCGCGGCCTTTCCCTTAACGATTAAGTCGGGCGCGTTGCCAACGCGATATTGGTCTAAGAAGGCAGGCGCCAAAGCGCGGGGCAAAGATCCAAGGCCCGCGGTTAAAGCGACCGAGACCATGACGGTGAAAAAGTTTGCCAAAAAACGCCCTTTGTTTTGGAAGCAGGTGCGGAAAAGAGTTTTGGCAAACGCGCTTTTCACCACTCAAGATCCTCCACGTTCTTCGGCTCGGGATTATGGTCGTCGGAGAAGATGGCTCCGTTTCTTAACTCGATGAGGTGATCGCCGATTTCCACGATGGCTTTGTTGTGGGTCACGATGACAACGGTCTTGCCTTCTTCTCGCGCGGCTTTGACTAGAAGCGAGAGGATGTATTTTCCCGTTTGGTAATCCAGCGCTCCCGTGGGCTCGTCCGCGAGAATCAAATCCGGGTTCTTTGCTATGGCACGTGCCAAAGATACGCGCTGCTGTTCTCCACCAGAGAGTTGCGATGGAAGGTTCTTTGCGCGCTTACCAAGTCCCACGGATTCGAGTGTTTGCTGCGGGTCTTTCGCTTCTTTTCCACGAAGCTGCGTCGCGAGTTCGATGTTTTCCGTCGCGTTTAACGTGGACATTAGGTTATAGAACTGGAAAACGAAACCGACTTTGTCGCGGCGGTAGTTGGCGCGCTTCAATTTCGAATAACCGGAAATGTTTTCGCCATCCACGACCAAGAATCCGGAAGTGGGGACATCCATTCCCCCGAGAAGATTCAGCAAGGTCGTCTTCCCTGCGCCAGAAGGCCCGTAGATGATCGTCACCTCGCCTTTTTCTATAGAAAAGTTCACGGCGTCGAGAGCTTTGACGGCCCCTTCGCCCTTCCCATATACTTTCGTCAAATCCAGCGCGGTGATGATTCCTGCCATAAGAAATACTGCATTAATCTTAAAGTGACGCAAGAAAAGCGACTATATTTTCTTAAAGAAAATCCCAAAAAAACCGAAGACTGATAGAATAGAAAAGCCATGTGGACGAGCGAAGGAAAGAAGATCAATCGGGATCAACCTTTATCCGAATACCCAACGCCGCAGTTTTGCCGCGATTCATACATTTCTCTAAATGGACCTTGGGAATTCGCGCTAGATGAAGATCCTAGTAACCACGATTCTTTTACCGATGAGATCGTGGTGCCTTTCGCGGTGGAAACGTTGCTTTCCGGTGTCACGAAAAGAGTCAGCGCCAAGCAAGTCATGCATTATCGGAAACGCTTTACCCTTCCGTTTGGATTTAAGAAAGACCGTGTCTTGCTTCACTTTGAAGCCGTGGACCAAGTCTGCGACGTTTATCTAAACGGAGTTAAGATTGCCCATCATGAAGGCGGCTATCTTCCCTTTGCCGCCGATTGCATGGAACTAAAGCAAGGCGAAAACGAAATCCTCGTCGATGTGTGGGACGATACGGATTCCGTGGTGTTCCCCCGTGGAAAACAATGCAGTCGGTCCCGTGGGATTTGGTACACGTCCACCTCGGGAATTTGGGGAAGCGTCTGGCTTGAATCCGTTCCAAACGAAGTCATTCAAAACCTCGTCATCACACCGCTTTTCGATGAAAAGAAAGTCCGCATCCAAGTCCCGTTTGAAGGAAAGTTGTTGCGCTCTAGCGTCGTTGTCTCCTTTGGAGGAAAGGACATCGTCACGGATTCTTTGGATGAAAACTTCTCCTGCGTTCTCGACCTTTCCTCCGCTTTCCATCCTTGGTCTCCGGAGACACCCGCGCTTTACGATATCCGCGTCAGCGTGAACTTCGACCAGGTCAGCGGATATTTCGCCATGCGCAAATTCTCTTCCGTCGAATTTAATGGGCACCGTGTATTCGCTTTGAACAACAAGCCGTACTTTTTAAGTGGCGTCTTGGACCAGGGCTACTACCCTGATGGCGGACTTACCCCACCTTCGGATGTCACGATGAAAAACGATATCCGCCTACTTAAGGACATGGGGTTCAACACCATCCGCAAACACATAAAAATCACCAACATGCGGTGGTATTACCATTGCGACCGCATGGGCATGATCGTGGTGCAGGATTTCGTCAATAGCGGCGCACCCGTGAAGCCACATCTCTTCTTGCTGGCGCCGTTTGTCCATTTGAAAATCGACGATACGAAACAATATGACTTGCTCGGGAGCGGTTCGGAAGAAGGGCGGGAATTCTTCGAGGAAGAAATGGAACGCGTCGTCGCCCATCTTTATAGCGTGCCTTGCATCGCGGTATGGACTTTGTTCAACGAAGGGTGGGGACAATTTGATTCTGTTCGCCTCACGGAACGTTTGCGTTCCTTAGATCCAACGCGCCTCATCGATTCCTGCTCGGGCTGGTTCGACCATGGTGCGGGAGACTTTGCTTCCCGCCACCAATATTTCCGGAAACTTCGCGTCGATGAAGATCCAACGCGCATTCGCGCCATCACGGAATTTGGCGCCTATTCCCATATTTGCGAAGGACACACCGATACAAAGAAGCGCACCTTCTATAAGTACTATCGCGACAAAGGACGTTTAAAGAAGGCCTTGGAGGCGCTCTACCAGAAGCAAGTCGCCCCTTTGTTGAAGGAAGGCTTATCCATGGCCATCCTGACTCAGTTCGCCGACGTGGAGCAGGAGACGAATGGACTCGTCACCGCAGACCGCCGTATCGTGAAAATCGAGCGCAGGGACATCGCGGCGTTAAACAAGCTATTGCGCTTTGAGGAGACACCCCATGATTAAGGCTCTGTTTTTTGACGTCGACAATACGCTTTACGATTGGCAAAGCCGCAAGTTTGTTCCTTCCGGTATCGAAGCGATTGAGAAAGCGGGAAAAGCGGGCGTGAAACTCTTTCTTTGCTCTGCCCGCCCTTACGCCAGCATGAAAGAGTTTGGCGTGTTTGATTTAGGCATTCGTTGGAACGGGTTCATCTCCAATTGCGGCGCGTTTGTATCCGTTGGAAACCGCACATTACGGAAAATGACGATGGACCCGCATATCATTCGAAAACTCTGCAAAATCGCCATTTCGAAATCGTTAACGATGGAACTTGTTACCGCAAAAACGCGTTTTTTGATCGCGGAAGGGAACACGTTTCTAGAGAATTACCATGGCACTTATAGCGACAGCGTTCCTCCCGTTCACCCTTATCGGGGAGAAGGTACGACTGGTGTCTTGCTTTTCTGTCCTGAGGAATACGACCACTATTTCAAACAGGAACTCCCTCAGTTGAATTACTATCGTTTCCACGAATGTGGCGTCGATATCAGCGAGGGCGAACATCGTAAGGGCGACGGCATTGCAATCGTCGCGGAACACCTCGGCCTTCAAAAAGACGAAATCCTCAGCTTCGGGGACGACATACAAGACATCACGATGGGCGAGGCCTCCCATTTCATCTGCGTCGGAAACGGTAAAGACGAAGTGAAGGCGGCCGCGGATGAAGTGTGTCCTGCGATTTCCGATCACGGAATTGAGTTTGCCTTACGTAAACATGGGGTCATTCGATGAAACTTAGCCCCTGGATGCTAAAACTGATTCGCGTGAGGCTGAAGAAAGAAGACGCCAAACGTCATCGCTGCTGGCCAGCCTTAGATGGTTACAAAACGCGGCTGGACGTCGATGCACTCAACGACGGGGTTTTCGGACACCAACTCGACATTTATTACGCCTCAGAGGCGGTGCGCAAAAACAAAGTCATCCTCGATATCCATGGCGGCGCCTACATTTACAGCGACCGCAAAAACAACTTTGGTTTCTGCTCGGTGTTCGTGGATCAAGGATATGACGTCGTCGCCTTAGATTATCTTCCTAACAATGGAAAGCGTGGCTGTCGCGACCAAGTCGAAACACTTGCCGCACAACTTCGTTTCCTGATGCGAAGCGGCAAAGAGCTGGGGCTTAACATGGACGAAGTCTATTTGATGGGCGATTCCGCTGGAGGGCATTATGCCTTGCTCATGGCGGAACTAAGCGAAAGCGAGTTGGCGCGGGAAAAGATGGGGCTCGATGTGGGCGGCATCGCCTTCAAAGGCGTGGTGCTTTGCTGCCCTGTCTATGATTTCGTCGCCTCGGTGAACACCCCATTACTTACTACACGTGCCCGCCGCTTTATGTTTGGGTCCGATCTTGATTCAAATCATCTTGCGGCCCTTTCTCCCCGTACCTATATCCGTGAGCATCGTCTTCCAACGCTTGTTACATCAAACTCCAATGACCTCCTAAAAGAAGAGTCGCTTTTGCTCATGAAAGAAGCAAAGGAACTCGGGTTACCTGTTCAATGTGATTTCATCGAGTCGGAAAACAAGGAAGTGGACCACGTTCATAACGTCGTGAAAATCGACCTGAAAGAGTCGAAAGAGCTCAATAGGCGGATCCTTACCTTCTTTGCTATGCTTGCTTAATGCAAGAAAATCCTCAATCGGCACCGATTTTCTTTGAGGTTTCCGTTTACGGAATATACCATTACTCTTAATGAACAATCTTGTGGTGCTCAATCAGACTGGACTCGTTCTCCAAGGGGGCGGAACTCGCGGCGCGTTCACCGCTGGCGTGCTGGACGTTTTTCTCGAGCATAAGTTGTTCTTTCCTTATGTGATCGGCACTTCGGCCGGCGCGCTCAATGGGGTGAACTTTCTTTCCCGCGACCATGGACGAAGCAAAACCGTGACCACGGAATTAATGGGCGATCGGAAGTTCGTATCGCTAGGCAACTTTTTCCGCCGCGGCACCTTCTTCAACTTCGCTTATCTTTTCCATACCGTGCCAAAGACCATTCTTCCTTTTTCTTCCGCAATCTATAACGCCTCGCCGGCGGAATTTACCGCCTGCGCCACCTCGGTGATCGATGGTAAACCCCGTTTTTATAAAAAGGGGGAGTGCCGCGAATTCTATAAGGCGCTTGCGGCTTCTTCTTCGTTGCCTCTTCTTGCCCGTCCCGTCGATGTGGACGGAGAGCTCTGCCTAGATGGCGGCTTGACCGCGCCGGTTCCTTTTGAAAAAGCGTTGGAAGACGGCCAAAAGAAAGTGGTCGTCGTCGGAACACGCGAAGCGGGGTACCGAAAGAAGCCCCAAAAACCGTTCAACGTCTTTTTGACCAAGTGCATGTACCACAAATACCCGAAGCTCATCGAAGCCTATAAGCTTTGGCCCAAGCGATACAACGAAAACGCCGAGGAATTGGAACGCCTTGTCAAAGAGGGGAAGATCTTTTGCATTCGTCCCGAGGTTGCCCCTGGCGTTGGCGTCGCCGAGAAAGACTCGGACAAGCTTCGCGCGCTTTATGACGAAGGAAGACGCATCGCCGAAATGAATTTGGATGCGATGATGGCCTATCTCAAGGAAGACAATGAACCGGAACGATAAGAAGAAAAAAACATCGGGCCGCGGTTTCGTCGACCCTCGCTCAATCAAGGAATTCCCCGTCTATCGGGAAACGACCTTGATGGAGTTTTTGATGTTCAAAATGCCCGATACGCCCCGCAAGACGATCCAGTCGTTATTGACCCATCATCAAGTGGCCGTCGGCGGCGTGCCCGTTTCGCAATATAACTATCCCCTCGTTCCCGAGGACGTTGTAACCGTCTCCAAAAACCGCATCGTGAAGAAGGAACGCAAGGACCTTCCGATCATCTATGAAGACGAGGACATCATCGTCATCAACAAACCATCGGGCCTTCTTTCCGTCGCCACCGACCGCGAAAAAGGGAAGACCGCCTATCGCCTGGTTTCCGATTACTATGCGGCGTTCAACCCGCGCAACCGCGTCTATGTCGTCCACCGTTTGGATGAAGACACGTCCGGCGTATTGGTTTTCGCGAAGAAATACGAAGTCCGCGAAGCGCTGCAAAACCATTGGCAAGAAGTGGTGGAAACAAGAGCCTATTACGCGATCGTTGAAGGCAAAATGGAACAAGAAGAGGCGACTTTGACGGATTATTTGACGCAAAACGACCTCCATCTTGTCTACGTTACGAAGAACAAAACAATCGGCAAATTATCCACGACTCATTACAAAGTGATTTCTTATCGGAACCCCTATTCACTTCTTGATGTTCACATCTCTTCCGGCAGGAAAAACCAAATTCGCGTTCAGCTTGGATCGCGCGGCCATCATGTCATCGGGGACGACAAATACGGAGAGCCATCCGACCCCATCAACCGCCTTGGCCTCCATGCCTATCAGTTAACGTTCACGAACCCCTTAAACGGCAAGAGGTATGATTTCAAAACCCCGATGCCTGAGTCATTTAAAAAGCTGTTCTTCAAAACGCATGCCCAGCAGCGCCAAGAAGAGGAAGAGAAAAAGAACAAGGCCCGCTTTCCACGCAAGCCCACCCGCCAAGAGCCCCCAAGGGACCACAAAGAGCGCGGGCCCAAGAAAAGAGGTAAGAAGCGATGATACCGCGCGGGAAAATCTGGCTGGATAAATTTCGCGAAGCCGTATTTTCGGCTTTGCCGATCGCAGTCGTCGTCATCGTCTTCTTTCTTGTCGCGCGTTATGCCCTACCTGCGGATGCGTTCGTTTCCAAAGAAGGCAAGGTCTACTCCATCCCCGATTTTCAAATCATCAGCTTTGCCGTCTCTATCCCGATGATCATGGTCGGCATGGCGTTATTCAACCTCGGCACGGAGCAATCGATGACCCGCATCGGTGAAATCATCGGCGGTTCGTTGGTGAAGAAAAACAAATTCTTCTTCGTCATCGTGATGACCTTCATCATCGGCGTTCTGGTGACGATCGCCGAACCGGACTTAAGCGTTCTTTCAGGCCAAATCGGCATCAACCAATGGGTGATTATCCTCTCCATCGGCGTGGGCGTGGGCTTATTCTTGGTCGTCGGCGTCATCCGCGCGATGCTCCACCAAAGCCTCAACATCATGTTCTTAGCCTTCTATGGCCTTTGCTTTGCGCTTCTATATTTCATCGATCCGCGCTTTTTGCCGATTTGCTTTGATTCCGGCGGCGTCACCACGGGTCCGGTCACGGTTCCGTTCCTGCTTGGGGTTGGCCTTGGGATGGCCGCCAACCGCGGCGGTAAAAACTCCGAAGATTCCTTCGGCCTAACGGCTTTATGCTCCATCGGACCCATCATTTCCATCGTCGTCATCTCGCTGATTCTTAAAGCGTTGGGAAGAGGGCTTCCGGACGTTTACCCAGGCGTTGAGGACGTAAGCGAAAACATTTGGCCTGCGCTTGGTGATAACATGCGCTCGACTATGCTCTCCGTCAGCTTATCCGTCGGTCCGATCTTACTTTTCTTCATCGTCTATGAATTGATTTTCATTCGCATCAGCGCGAAGGAACTCCTTCGCATCACCATCGGCATGGTGATCACTTACATTGGCATCGTGGGTTTCCTCACCGCGGTCAAATGGGGCTTCATGCCTTTGGCCCAAACGGTTGGCTTGATGCTTGGCACGAGCAAAACCTTGCACTATGTCGCCATCGCCATCGGCGCGCTTTTCGGTGTTTTCGGTGTTCTTGCCGAACCTGCGGTCCACGTCTTGGTCGAGCAGATGGAGCAAATATCCGATGGAACGATCAAAAAAGGGCAGGTGCTCTTTGCCTTAGCATTAGCCAATGGCGTGGCCGTCGCGCTTTCCATTGCCCGTTGCCATTTCTTGTTTGGACTTGAGTATTATGTCATCCCCGGCTACATCCTCGCCTTCATCCTGTCCTTCTGCGTGCCGAAGATCTACACGGCAATGGCCTTCGATTCCGGCGGTGTCGCCTCGGGCCCGATGACGTCGACGTTCGTCTTGCCGTTTTGCATCGGTTTTGCGTTATCTTGTGGCGCCGACGTCTATAGCTATGGCTTTGGCTTAGTGGCCGTGGTCGCGTTAATGCCCGTCATCGTCGTGCAGGCTCTAGGCTTGCAATCGCGCGTTAAATCCGCGATGGCGTTGCATCGCGCGAGAAAACGTACCGTGGAAAAGAACGACGACCAGATCATTCACTTTGACACGACGTTATATTCGGAGGAGGGCTTATGAGCGAAAACGAAACCAAGCGAGACTATGTCCCTTTTGAACAAACCCATCGCCTCCGTCCGCTCATTTTCGTGACAACGATCGTTTCCGATGGCCAAGCAGACGCGATCATCCAACTCAATAACGAGCAGGAAGCCGCGATTTGCTTCGTTTGCCGCGGCAAAGGAACCATTTCCGCGGAACTGGCGTTCACGTTAAAAACCCCCGTGAAGAAAGACGTCGTATTCTCCATCATGCGCGCCGATCGTTGGGTCGAATATAAGAAACACTTAGAGCAACGTTTCAGCGTCTCGAAAATGGCCAAAGGCATCGCTTATTACACTCCTTTGGCATCCGTCGCGGGAGTATCCATTTACAAAATGCTTTCGAATACCCGTTTGTTCGAACAGCCAACCAAAGCAGTAAACAAGAAAGAGAGGAAAGCCCAATGAGTAACTACGAATGCATCGTCTGTATCGTCAACCATGGCTATTCGGACCTCGTCATGGAATCCGCAAAATCCGTCGGAGCTACGGGAGGCACGATCCTCACTGCCCGCGGCACCGGGAACAAAGAGATTACGGAGTTCTTTGGAATCAAGGTCACCCCGGAAAAAGACGTGGTTCTCATCTTGGTCGCCAAGGCGATTCGCGATAAGGTCTTAGCCGCGGTCAACGAAGGCGCGGGCATGTCCACCAAAGGCATGGGCATCGCTTTCTCCTTGCCGGTTGGCGACGTCGTGGGCATCAATCCTTCGGAGGAAAAAGGGAAAGAATAAACAATGGCATCAGGAAACGCGAAAGTTCCATCTTTGCGCGATATTCGCGGACAAAAGCCTGCAAAAACGGGCTGGTTGCGCAGAAATTGCTCATGGCTATTCCGCTGGGACAGCGTTTTTTATTACGGCGTTTTCCTCTTCGTTCTCGGCGCCTTATGGGCGGCCTATCCCTTATTCACGAATTCCTTTACCCAGCTTCTAAACTGGGATTACACCTGGCAATACATTTCCTTCACCTACGATTATTGGGATGCGTGGCACCTGTTTTTCACGACGGGCAAATTCCCGCTTTATGACGGGGGAGTTTACCTTGGGACGGACATGATTGGGTCGGGTTCTTACTATGGCCTATTTGATCCTTTTATGTTCATCTGCTACCTCTTCCCGAGGGCCTGGATCCCCCAGATGTATGCGCAGATGACGTTTGCCAAATTGATGTTTGGCGGACTTGCGATGCGTCATTACCTCAAGATCATGGGGATCAAGGAATGGACCTCGCGCATCGGTGGCATTATCTACGCGTTCTCTGGTTTTACGACGTTTTTCGAAGGCGCGCCGAACTTCACCAGCGCGATGGCTTTCTTCCCCCTGATTCTCGCGGGCTTAGAAAAAGTCATTCGCGAACAAAAAGTCACGGAACTTGTCCTCGGCGTATTCCTGCTGGGCATCTCTTGCTTCTTTTACATGCCGATTCTTTGCATCTTCGGCGTCATCTATGCCTTGTGGCGTTTCTTCTTTACCGTGAAACAGCGGGACAAGAAAACCAACGGGGTCGTGATGGCGTTAGGGGTGACCGGCTTTGCCATCGGTATTTTGTTGTCGTCTTTCTCATTGCTTCCTTCTTTAAGAGAAACTAGTTTATCTGGCCGTACCTCTTCCATCGGCAGAGCCTATTTGCATTCGATGATCGCCGCGTTTAAGTCTGCGGATATCCGCATGCTCTTCACGTTGGTGTTCGAAGAGGTGGGCGATAACCCTGGACGTGAGCTCATGGGCATCATTTCGTTCTTCTTCCCGACGGGAGGATGGACGCAGCTGCCGATTGCTCGTGGGACGGGCTATGACGCTTGGACGGCCTCTTTATTCTGCTACACCCCCTGCGTGATTCTCTTCTTCTGCGCGGTGATGAATTCGATCCGTTTAAAGAAGTGGTCGCACCTGGTCGCCGTTTTGCTCTGCGTCTTCGCTATCTTCACGAACTTTAGTTATTTCTTCTTCTTTGTCTTTACGGGAAATGGATATGGCCGTTGGTACTTAATCCTGGTTCCGTTGATCGTTTACTATTGCTGCTGGTCGTTTGATTTGCGGAAAGAAGAGCCGCGGTTTGTTCCCTTGGCGGGTTCTGTCTTCGCGTTAATTGGCACCGTCGTGACGTTCTATCTCACGGAGCACCTCCTCAAAGGAAAGGTGTTCAGCAGCTTCAGCTACAACATCCATAACACCACGTATTGGGTGAGCGAATACCGCACAGCCACCGAAGAATATAACGGTATCCTCGCCGCCTGGTACTTCTATTACCAGCTGGCGTTTGTGGCCATCGAGGGAACGATATTCGCGATTGGCCACCGGAAAGAGTGGACCAAATACGCGTTATTTGGCCTCGTCGCGGTCGAAGCGGTCGTTATGGGCAACCTTTCTTATGCCTTTAACGGCGTGTGGTCGTACAAATATTCCTATGCTGGCGGAGAGGAAAACCGGAACTCTTCTTTGGTTATGGCAAATGCCATTGAAGGACATGATAAGAGCTTCTTCCGCACCCATAGCGATACCTTCGAAGGAAGCAACTACTACCATAACGTCGCCGGGCTCAATACCCCGTCTTCTTTCCATTCGTTGATGAACTTCGATTTGGAGACATTCGCGATCAACAACCAAATGAAACTGCCCGGCAGCTCCATCACTACCTATAACGAGGAGCACGCGTATAACCCCCGTTGGTCTGGGTATTATGGCAACAAGCGTTACGTCACCGATTCGTTGCTTGGGATGCGTTATTACATCGTCACCAACAATTATTCCGCCTGGAAAGACGCCCAAGGCAATCCGCTGTTCCTTCCCGCCAATGTTCCCTTTGGTACGAAGGAATTAACCGAATATAGCCCAAACCGCAATCGTTATAGGGTCTATCGCCGCGACGAATCCTCTCTTCCACAACTCGGTTACGCCATCGATTCGAACTTGCTTTACCGCATGGGTGAGATCGAAGGCTCCATTTACAAAAACGCGTTCTATCTTGGAAACGAAGACACTTCGGGGCAGGGGTTCTACCGCAACCTTGAATGGACCCAATACGTGGAAAGAAACGGCGCAATTATCGAGGATAAGGAGACTATTGCAGGGTTTAATGTGGAAACCGCCCCGATGATCACCAATGACGCTTCGCTTGCAAACCGCACGGGAATCGAGCGCTTAAGCGTAGGCGCCGGACTAACCGTGAATTACTACGAAACGGCGGAAGGGGATGGGCTTTTCCCTTCCGGCGCGAAAGACTACAAAAACGAGGGGCTTGGCTATTTCCTCAATCATTACGACAAGAAGACGAACCCAGGATCCACGAATATCCGAATGCTTATGGACCAGGGCAAGATGGCGTTTTCTTCTAGCCGCGGCACATACCTTAACGACGATCCAAACGGGTGCTATTTCGAGCTCCGCTTCTATAACGGAAGAACGGCGGAACAACGCACGGCCGCCCCGCGCATCTATGCTCTGGGCGATCGTTATGACGCTAATGGCAACATCCTTGAGGAGAACGTGTGCCTAGGCTTCGATAATGTGTTGCTTGAGAACGCAAGCCGCACCGACTATTACGTCTACCGTGCCTGCACCTTTGGTCTTTACGCTCGTGGAAGAGTAAAACAAATCGTGCTGTGCTTTGGTGGCTCTGGCAGCGTGACCGTCAATGCGGGCAACTTCTATTTGGCAGTGAAGGAAAAGCATGAAATCGACGCGGAAGAAGTGCGCCTCAACGCGGATGCATTACAAAACGTGAAGACGGATACGAATGCGTTTACTTTCGACACCTCCTATGTGGAAGATCGCATCGTGGTGACGCAGCTTGGTTACGACAAAGGCTGGGAAGTAAACGCCACGTTGCCTGGTGGAATCAAAAAGTCCTGCCAAATGCTGAAACTTGACGGTGGCTTGGTTGGTTTCGTCGCCCCGTCGTTTGTTGGGGAAGACGGCGCCGCGCAGACGGTTCATTATGAGATGCGTTATGTCACGCCCTATCTAAAACTAGCCGCCGCAGGCTGGGTTATCGGCGTCGTGTGCTACTTTGGGATCTTGACCCTTCAATTCGTCGCGGTTTATCGACGCAAGAAAAAAGCGACGGAGCTCGTCGCTTAATCCTCGTCCTTTTTAAAGGTATTAAGGTAAATGTCGTAGACCTTGTTTCGTGGCAGGCTGTTGTTTTGACAGACGATTTTGATGGCCTCTTTCGGAGTCCGTCCCCATTCGAGTTGGTCTTTTAAGGCCAAGGCGATTTCGTTATCCGAGAACACTAAGGCGCTCTTCTTTGCCCCTTCCACGACGATCACCATTTCCCCGCGTAGACTTTCTTCGTCTAGCATCGCAAGCTCTCCTAATGTGCCACGAATGAATTCCTCGTGCGCTTTGGTGAGTTCGCGTGCGATGACCGCCTTACGTTCCCCTCCTAAGGTCGCCGACATGGCCAAGAGGGTCTTGAAGATGCGGTGAGGCGACTCATAGAAGATTAAGGTATAAGGAAGGCTATTTAGTTCGTTTAATCGCGTGATGCGTTCGCTGTCCTTCGCGGGTAAGAATCCTTCGAAGAAAAAGTGGCTGGAATCTAGCCCTGAGCAGGCCAGGGCGTTAATCGCGGCGTTGGGGCCTGAGACGACGGAAACCTTGATTCCCGCATCAAGGCAATTCGTGACCAGTCTCTGGCCAGGATCGGACAAGCAGGGATATCCCGCGTCAGAAACAAAGCACACCTTCTTACCTTGCTGTAACAATGAGATGATGCGGTTGCTCGCCTCTTCTTCGTTATGCTCGTGGCAGGAGATGAAAGGTTTATCGATGTGGAAGAAAGCCATTAGTTGGCCTGAGTTACGAGTATCTTCCGCCGCGATGAAGTCGCATTCGGAAAGGACTTCGATGGCTCGAGGCGTCATTTCCGAACGGTTTCCAATGGGGGTTGCGACAAGGTAAAGAAGAGGAGAATTCCCCTCGAAATTTAGCTCACGTGGGTTCATTGCTGATTCCCGCCGTTCCCATTTCCATGGCCGTGGTGGCGGTGATGGTGGTGACGGTTCCTATTGCCTTTTCCGCCATTGCCGTTTTGGTCGTTTTGACGCGGCTGTTGATTCTGATTCTGCCCCTGGTTACGGTTTTGCCCGTTATTGGGGCGATTATGGAAATGTCCGGGGCGATTATTGTTGTCGCGACGAGCGGAATTCTGATTGTTTTGCTGGGGTTTGGCAGGGTTTTCGCTTGGAATGTCCTTCTTTTCGATGCCGAAGGAAGGAAGCGCGACCTCATTGGCTTTCGCGATTTCGACTTTGCGTTTATAGGTGCCGTTCATCATCGCTTTGCACTCTTCGAGCGAGACGGTCTTGTAGTCGCTGCGGGTCGCGTCGACCAAGCGAACGGTCTTGGATAGGACGTTCATGCCATCGACGGTATAAGGGCCTTCTTCGAGATGGACCACCGTGCCAAAGCGGGGGAATTCCTTCTTGGCCTCGGTGTAGGCGTCGTCTTCATAAGTAAGGCAGCAGATTAATTTGCCACAGGGGCCGGAGAGCTTAGGAATGTTGAGCGTAAGCATCTGGTTCTTCGCGCGTTGAATGGAGATGCCTTCAAACTGATTGAGGAAGGTGGAACAGCATAAAGGAAGACCACAGATGCCGATGCCTCCAACCATTTTGGCTTTATCGCGGGAAGCGATTTGGCGTAACTCGATGCGGGCGCCAATCTGCGGGGCGATGACTTTGAGCAATTCGCGGAAGTCCACGCGCTTCTCGGTCGAGGTGTAGGTGATGGTGACGCGCGAACCATCGATCGTGTAATAGGCGTCGATCAAATCCATGGGGAGACCGAGTTTCTCGATTCCTTCCCTGGTGATGGCAAGTGCTTCTTTCGCGTCTTCGAGGTTGCGTTGGTAATCGCGTAAATCCCGCTCGTCCGCCTTGCGGAGGATGGATTTTAGTTCCAAATTCGACGAGTAGGTTGAAATCGGGGCGGGAAGCGAGGTAACGGTGCCTGCTTCGACGCCTGCGCTGGTCATGACGATGACCAAATCACCCAACGCGAAATTGTTATCCGGCGCGGAAAAGTAGTAGCTCTTCTCCGAGCCGAGGAATTTGATTCCTAAATAATAGGCGGCGTTTTGGGGGTTCATGGTTTACTCCTGGGTTAAAGCGCTCACCAAATGGGAGAGGATGAGACTAACCCTGATGTTTAATTCGATTTCTCCGCGGAGCGTCATCAATGTGAGCAAGGATTGCTCCACGTGCGGCAAGTTCTTCGCCGCTTCAGCGATTATATTATCATAACTGCCAAGGACAATGGGGCCTTGCCCTTTCGCGGAGACGATGTCGCGGAAGAACACGGTCAGGATATCGAAGAAGAAACGCGCATTGGCTTTCGTGCTGCATAACAAAGCGACGTCTTTTTCGGCATAGAAGCGGGCGAAACGGTGATTATGCGAAAGAAGATCGATGAACTCGGTCGCCGTATCCCGTAATTGGTGGTAATTCTCTTCTTCCGAGGCGGCCTTCAATAAGGAGGCGTCATTATGGAAATAAGAAAGCAGTGCGGCATCGGCTTCCTCCACGCCTAAAGCGATGGCTTCTTTTTGAACGTCTTCTCTAGGCGAAAGAGTCATGCGCAGTTTCTCACAACGCGAAATAATCGTGGGAAGGACGCGTTCCTCGTTTTGGGTGGTTAAGAAGGCGTAGGTATAGTCGTTTGGCTCCTCAAGGAACTTCAGCAACGAATTCACGGCCTCGGGAGTCATGTTCTCGACGAGGTGAATCACGTAAATCATGATTCCCTTGCGTTCTAAAGGAGTGCTTTGGAAGAAGGTAACGGTGTCACGCACCTCGTCTTTTTTAATCGACTCCTCTTCTCCGTTAAGGAACACGAAGTCCGGATATTCACCATGGTCGATGCGTTGGCAGGTGATGCAGGATTCATCCGCGAACGGGGTCGGATGGTCGCACAAAAGGGACTTCGCTAAGAACAAAGCCGCTTCCTTTAACGGGATTCCTGGTTCGCCGGACAAAAGGTAGGCGTGGGCCAGTTGGTCGTGGGTTAAAGCGTAGGAAAACGATTTGGATACGACGGGTTGCTTGTTTTTCAGGTAGCTTGCGAGGCTCATTTCTTCATGCGGGCCATCACCGTGTCATAGACGTCTTGGACCACTTGATCCAAAGGCTTGGACGCGTCGATGATGACGAAACGGTCGCTGTAGCGCTTGGCGAGTTCTAAGAACGTGGCACGCACACCGCGGTGGAATTCGATCTTCTCTAGGTCGAGGCGGTTTACTTCGCGGGAGGCGTTCTTCGCGATGCGCTCCAACCCTATCTCGGGTTCGATATCGAAAAGAAGCGTCAAATCGGGGAACGTGCCTTCGGTAGCGAAGGCGTTCACGTTCAATACGTTATCAATGCCTAGGCCACGGGCGCCCCCTTGGTAGGCAAGCGAGGAATCAAGATAACGGTCGCAGAGGACGATCTTGCCTTCTTTTAAGGCGGGCCAAACCTTTTCGACGAGGTGTTGGCGGCGGCTTGCCGCATAGAGCAACGCTTCCGTGCGGGGATCCATTTTGGTGTTGGCTTTGTCCAAGATGACGTTACGGATTTGTTCCGCGATGGGGGTTCCGCCCGGTTCGCGGGTCAAGACGGTCTGGTAGCCTTCGTTGCGAAGGCGTTCATCGAGGAGTTTTAAGGCTGAGGACTTTCCAGATCCTTCGCCCCCTTCGAACGTGATGAATAGACTCATAAGGTTTTCCTCCCTTCTAATGCGCGGGATAAGGTGAGCGGGTCGGCATATTCTAGTGAGGAACCCGCAGGCAACCCATAGGCTAAGCGCGACACCTTCACGCCAAGAGGCTCTAAGACACGAGCGACGAATAAGGCGGTCGTTTCACCTTCCAAAGTGGGGGAGGTGGCCATGATGATTTCTTGGATTCCCTCGGCTTTGATACGCTCCTTCAAGGTATCGATGGCCAGACTTTCCGGGCCGATGCCTTTGCTTGGGGAAAGCAGTCCGCCGAGGACATGATAAACGCCTTTGAAGTTATTGACGGTTTCGAAGACCATCGCGTCTTTCGGGCTAACGACAACCAAGCAAATCGCGTGGTTTCGCGTTTCGTCGGTGCATACGTCGCAACGCTCTTCTTCGGTATAAAGTCCGCAAATCGGGCATTTATGAACACGATTTTTCGCGTTTTCGATCGCGTTTGCGAATTCTAAAGCGTCTTCCTTACGCATCTCTAGGACGCTGGAGGCCATACGCTCGGCAGAGCGCGTGCCAATGCCCGGGAGTTTGCGGAATGAATCGACGAGTGCGGCGTAAGTCGGAAGCTCTTTCATTAGAAGAGTCCGGTTTTTCCGGTGATCCTTTCCTGGATGGCGTCGCTTTCTTCTTGGATCGCTTCAAGCGCTTCGTTGAGCGCCATGACGATGGTGTCGGAAAGCATTTCCGCGTTGTCCGGATCAAGGGCGTCTTTGTCGATGACGAGTTCCTTGACGGTGCGGTTTCCAAGCATCGTGAGTTCGACCATGCCACCTTTCGAGACGTGGAATTCTTTCTCGTCGAGGGCGGCGTTGGCCTTTTGAAGTTCGCGCTGCATGCGCTGGGCGTTCATGAGCATTTGCTGCATTTGGTTCATGGGGTGTTCCTCCTATTGTGGCAGATTCAATTCAACGTCCTCGGGGCGAGGAAGTTTTCCGATCTGCTTCAAAGCAAAGTAATCTTTTTGGCAACGGTTGGAGTCGTTGCGGTCTAAGGCGTAGATGAGGACGTTGCGGCCTAAGATGGTGGCCACGAGATCCGAGATCGCCTTTTGGTTTTCCTTTAGGTTGACCTTCTCTTTTTGACGGGTGAAGTTGAAGTTGATGAGCAACGCTTCTTCGCAAAGGCAGAAGGGGCGTCCCTCGCATAGCAATGCGGCGATGGGGCCGTTTGTCGGGTCATACTTGAGCGCCGCGAATTCCTCCCAACGGTCGTGGAGGGCTTGGCGTTGCGTCTTGTATTTTGGGCCGAGGACCATGATGTCGACGATGGTCGAATCGGGGAGAACAAGCGGAGTTCCTTCGGAAGCGAGGATGGATTTCGGCGCGCTTTCTTTGTGTTCTGGCTCCTTTTCCTTAATGGGGAAAATGGGCTGGGGTGGAACGGGCTTTGGCGCGGGCTCTGGCTTGGCCTCGATGATGGGCTTAGGCTCTGGCTTTGTTTCAACGACGGGCTCTGGCTCTGGCTCAACCTCCTCTTCGAAGAGCCAATCCGGAGGAGTGCTTCCGGTGTAAACGGTTTGCCCGGGCTCTTCCTTAATGGGTTCTTCGACAATGGGCTCTGGCTTTGCTTCTGGAATCGGTTTGGGCTCTTCTGGAACTGGCTCTGGTTCCTTTATCGGCTGAGGCGCCGGTTCCGATTGAATGGCGGGTTCGACTTTGGGCGCAGGTGCGGGCTCGGGCTTAGCCTCAATGACGGGCTTAGGTTCTATCTTAGGAAGCACGACCGCATCCGTTTCGGGGAAGAAGGACGTCATGCGGATGAGCGTCAATTCGAATAGCGAGCGGAGATTGCCCACGGTTTTGGAATCGGCTTGGCAACGGATGAGCGTATCGATCATCTGATTCGCTTTTTCCGCATCGATTTTCATGATCAATGGGTCGATGTCCTTGGCTTTGGTGACCTGCAACAATGATTCGTTCGCGGTTTTAAGGTAAACCAGGATGTCTTTGAGAATATCAAGTAAAGCTTGGATTAAGCGTTTGATATCGATTCCCGCGGTGAGGAACTCGTCCGCCAAAGAGAGGACGGAACGGACTGAACCGCTGGTGACTAAGCTAAGCAAACGGCACTTCTGGGCGATGGAGGTTAGTCCAAAGACGTCGAGGACATCTTTTTCGCGGAGTTGGTTGCCGCCATAGGCGAGGGCTTGGTCCAGAATGGAAAGCGCGTCGCGCATACCCCCATCGGCGAGTTCGATGACCGTTTGAAGCGCCCCTTCTTCGTAAGGCACGCCTTCGCGGTCAAGGATCCAGACGAGTTTTTCACGGATATCGTTGTCACTGATTTTACTAAAGTCATAGCGCTGGCAACGGGAGACGATGGTTGGCAAGACTTTGAAGGGCTCTGTCGTCGCCAGGATGAAGATGACATGCTCCGGGGGTTCTTCGAGGGTCTTAAGCAATGCGTTGAACGCACCGGGGGACATCATATGGACTTCGTCGATGATGTAGATCTTGTATTTGCCACGGATCGGCGCATAGCGCACTTTGTCGATAAGGTCACGGACCTGTTCCACGCCGTTATTACTCGCGGCGTCGATTTCCACGACGTCGGGGTGAGAAGAGGTATTCATCGCCAGACAGTTGGCGCAATGGTTGCATTGATGGCCGAGGCCTTCCTCGCAGTTGAGCGCCTTTGCGAATAAACGCGCCATGGAGGTTTTTCCGGTTCCGCGCGGGCCACAGAAAAGATAGGCGTGGGCGATTTTGTTGTTTTCGATTGCGTTGCGCATCGTACGGACGATCGCGCGCTGTCCCGCGACCTCGTCAAAGGTCGTAGGGCGGTATTTGTTGTAGAGTGCTTTGTATGCCATTAGTACGAATTATAACGGCCCAAACGGCTTCTTCCTAGGGTCTAATCAAAGATTAGTTGCCGTTTATCGGCCCTTTATGTAATGCTATAATGCGACACGGCAGGTCGAAACTATGGAAGACTCGATGAGAAAAAGGCTTGAAGCCACAAAGACACGTTATAAGCAATTAGAAGAAGAACTTGGGAAAGAAGACGCCGCGGACGATTTGGCGAACTTCACCAAAATGACCAAGGAACAGGCGGACTTACGCCAGGCCTATGAGGCATACCTTATATATTTAAAGGCGGAGCAAGACGCCGCCGATGCCCTTGAAATGGAAAACTCGGGAGACGCCGAACTTGTTGAATTCGCAAAGCAAACCCGTAAGGAAGCCCAAGAGAAAATGGAGAAGCTTGAAGAAGAATTCAAGGTCATCCTTTTGCCGAAGGATCCTAACGACGATAAGAACATCATCGTTGAAATCCGTGGTGCCGTCGGCGGAGACGAAGCCAACATCTTCGCGGGCGACTTGCTTCGCATGTATTCCAAATACGCGGAAAAACAGGGCTGGAAGATCCAATTATTGGATGCTTCCTTAGGCTCTTCGGGTGGATACGCCAACGTCTCTTTCATGATAAAGGGCGACTCCGTGTATTCGAAATTGAAGTTCGAATCCGGCGCGCATCGTGTTCAGCGCGTTCCTAAGACCGAGGCCAGTGGACGCATCCATACTTCCACCGCAACGGTGCTTGTCATGCCCGAAGCGAAAGAAGTGGACGTCCAAATCAACCCGGCGGATTTAAAGATCGACACCTATCACTCCCAAGGCGCCGGCGGACAAAACGTCAACAAGACGGAATCCGCGGTCCGTATCACCCACTTGCCTACGGGCATCGTCGCGGCGTGCCAAACCGAAAAGGCGCAACTCCAAAACAAGGAAATCGCGATGCAGATGATCCGCGCAAAGGTCTTTGCCTATTTCCAAGAGCAAGAAGACGCCAAACGCGCCACCGAGCGTAAGCTAAAAGTCGGTACGGGCGAGCGCTCCGAAAAGATCCGCACCTATAACTACCCACAAAACCGCGTGACCGACCACCGCGTTGGATATACGATCAACCAGCTTGACCGCGTCATGGAAGGCGACCTCGACCCCATCATCGAAGCCCTCATCCACTTTGACCAAGAACAGAAACTCCTCGAGCAGGAGAAGAAAGCGAATGGCTAGTATTTACGATGCCTATCTCAAGGCGATGAACGTTGGGAAGGAACATGGCATTACTTCCCAGGATATTCGCGTTTTAATCGCTCACGAAATGGGTTTTGCCGCTCCGATTGATACTTTGTATCACAAGGACGATGAATTCACGAAAATCGATCAATTCGAATCCGATTTCGCAAAACTCCTTCAAGGCATGCCCGTGGAATACGTCATCAACGAAGCGACGTTCCTCCATACCAAACTTTATGTGGATCAGCGCGTTTTGATTCCGCGGATGGAAACCGAGGAACTCATCGCCAACCTTTCCGAGCGCATCATGGATTACTATGACCCGCGTAATTATTTGGTTTGCGCGGACGTAGGGACCGGTTCTGGCGCGATTTTATGCGCCATCCATAGTCTTTTCCCTAATTGGCTTTTGGTGGGCAACGATATCTCCGAACAAGCCATCGAAGTCGCGAAGAAAAACCTCAAAGACAACAACGTCCACGCGACCTTGATCCATGGCCCTAGTCTTGAGCCTTACATCAAATCCAACACCAAACTCGACGTTATCATCTCGAACCCGCCCTATATCCTAAACCGCGACGAAGTCCAAGATTCGGTGAAGAACTACGAACCGGAGGAGGCGCTTTATCTAGATAAAGAACACTCCGTTTACGAGGAAATCTTCCGCGATTATAAGAAGGTGAAAAAGGGTACGTTGCTGATGGCGTTTGAAATAGGCTATGACCTGGAAGAATACCTCACGGAGCTGATGGGAAAATACCTCGTCGATTACGACTATGAATTCGTGAAGGATCTGAATGGTTTAACCCGTTTCCTTTTTGTCTTTTGTAGGTGAAAAACATGAAGACCGTGTATGTGAATTGGAATGAAAAAGAAGTCGCCGCGAAGGCGTTATTAGAAGGGAAAGTGGTCCTATTCCCGACCGAGACCGTCTATGGAATCGCCGTGATCGCGGGCAACCAAGAAGCCTTTGATGCGCTTGTTCGCGCCAAAGGCCGTCCGGCGGACAAGCCTTTTAGCTTAATGTGCTCGTCTTTGACGCAGGCGGTTAAAAAATGCGAAGTGAATGCTGGCATCTCTACCGCGATGAAACGTTATATGCCTGGCGAAGTCACGTTCCTTCTTACTTCCCGCCCAGGCATTTCGAAAACGATTGATTTAGGCACTGGAATTACCGGCGTCCGCGTTCCCGATGAAGAACACGTTCGTGCTTTGATCGATTTGGTTGGCGCTCCGCTTTTGGTATCTTCCGCGAACATCTCGGGCCAACCCCCGGTCCGTGACTATGAAGAAGCAAAGCGCGTCTTCGATGGTGTGGCGGACGTGATCGTAGAAGGTACGTGCCGCAGCAATAAGCCCTCGACCATCGTTGATTTTTCATCAAAGCAGCCGCGTATTCTCCGCGAAGGAAGCGTCAACGGCAACGATATCATTGCGACGTTCCGTGAAGGCAAAGCGACCATCGCGCTTGGCTCCGATCATGGCGGATTCCTTTACAAAGAATCGATTAAAAAACACCTTTTAGAACGCGGTTACCAAGTCCAGGACTTCGGCTGTTCTTCCACCGCGTCGGTGGACTATCCGCTTTATGGCAAGGCCGTCGCCGAGTCCGTTACCAAAGGCGAGGCGGAACTTGGCATCGTGGTTTGCACCTCGGGTGAAGGCATTTCCATCGCCGCGAACAAAGTTAGAGGCGCTCGATGCGGCATCGGCTATGACGATGAATGCGCGGGCAAAATGCGCGAGCACAATAACGCCAACATCATCGCCTTTGGGCAAAAGTACATGAAGGAAGAAGACGTCCTGCGCCGCGTTGATATCTTCCTTACGGAAAAGTTCTCTTTGGAAGCGAAACATCATCGCCGCGTTGACCAACTCGAAAAATAGTTGAGCCCATTTGTCCTCTTTCTGCCTATAGGTGGTTATGGGACAGATTTTTTGTTGCCCGCGTTGTGGGAATAAAGATCCTGAATACATCGGGATGAAAAACGGAAAGCCATATTGCCGTCGTTGCATTGGTTTTGCAGGAGAAGTAGCGCCAGTCGAGCAGAAGACACAGAAAAACGTCACCTTAAGCCTTGCCTATTCTCTTTCCGCAGAGCAAACCAATCTTTCGAATCAAATCATCGCGAATTTCGAAGCGGGGATCGACACGCTTGTCTATGCCGTATGCGGCTCGGGAAAAACCGAGATTTCCTATGGGATTATCGCCAAAGCGATGTCCAAGGGGATGACGGTGGGTTTTGCCTTGCCGCGCCGGGATGTCGTCATCGAACTTTTCATGCGCTTGAAAGACGCCTTCCCAAACAACAAAATCGTCGCGGTTTATGGCTCTCATTGCAGTACCTTAAGCGGCGATTGCATCATTCTCACGACGCACCAGTTATACCGTTATCCGAATTACTTTGATTTGCTCGTAATGGATGAAATCGACGCCTTTCCATTCAAGGGAAACAAGACGTTGATCGCGTTTTATAAACGTTCTTTACGCGGACATTGCGTGATGATGACGGCGACCCCCTCAAAAGACATCATCGCCGAGTATAAGAAACCAGGTCATGCGATTTTGACGTTGCGAACGCGTTACCACAAAAAGCCCATACCCGTCCCAAAGGCCCAAATCGTTCATGGCCCAATGAAATATTTCGCACTGATTCGGCAATTAAAAACGTACCAGCAAAACAAGAAACAATGCCTCGTGTTCGTCCCCACCGTCGCGATGGCGGAAAGCCTATTCAAGGTACTGCGGTTATTCGTTCCAAAGGGGACGTATGTATCGAGCAAAAGGGCGATGCGGGCGGAAATCATCGAAGCGTTTAAAAAAGGAAAACTGTCCTATTTGGTCACCACCGCCGTGTTGGAGCGCGGGGTCACGATTCGCGATCTTCAAGTCATCGTTTTCGGTGCGGATAACGAGATCTATGACTCGGCCGCCTTGATTCAAATCGCGGGGAGGGCCGGGCGGAAAGCCGATGCTCCAAAAGGGGATGTTTTGTTCTTGGCTAGTGGGCTAACGAAAGGAATGAACGATGCGATTCGAGAGATTCGTTACTGCAACACCTTCCTGCAAAATCTGCCATCGAAAAATTGAGCAAAATTCGATAAATCAGATGATTTTTGCAGGAAAAAGCATTTGTTTGCGCTGTTTTTTATCGCTACATCCAATCTACAAACGCTGGCGAATCGGCCCTATAAAAGCCATGGCCATCTATCCCTACATCGATACCTTTCAATCGCTTCTTTATCTTTACAAAGGGTGTGGCGATATTGAACTGGCACCGACCTTTTTACAGCGCCTTTTGCCTTTGCTGAAACTGCGTTACCGAGGCTGGACCATCGTGCCCGTTCCTTCCTATGTTGGGCGCATCGTAAAGCGAGGGTATGACCACATTCCGTTAATCTATCAAGGCCTTGGCAAAGAACTCGTTCACGCGGTCGAGAAAACGGATGACGTGAAGCAAAGTGATTTGAATAAGGCGCAACGAAAACGAATCGGGGAGCACCTCCGATTGTTGCCTCACGTCCGCCTTCAAGGAAAGAATGTTTTGCTCGTCGATGACGTCTACACCACCGGGGCGACCATTCATGCCTGTTTGAAGCTCTTGGCCACCCTCCATCCAAGGAAAATGCAGGTCTTGGTCCTTGCCCGCGTCAAAGCGCACGCCCACTCGCATTAATATGCGCCCTCGTTTATTGCACCCCCTATACGCGGGTGATATGATTTACGGGCACTTTGTAAGTAAGGAGATACTCGTGGCGAACTTTATTGAAGCACTATTCCACCTCGAGAAGAGGGAACTGAAAAAGATTGAAAAAGAAGCCGATCGCGTCATCGCGCTCGATGAGCAAATGACGGCTTTGACCGACGACCAATTACGCGAGAAGACCCAGCAATTTAAGGATTACCTCGCCGGAGCCGCAAGCGCGGAAGAAAAAGACCGTCGTCAGGAAGAAATTAAGATTGAGGCCTTCGCCGTGGCTAGGGAAGCCGCGTGGCGTTCGCTCAAACAAAAGCCGTTCAAGGTTCAGATCGTCGGCTCGCTCGTCCTCAACGGAGGCAACGTGGCCGAGATGCGTACCGGTGAAGGTAAGACTCTTACCGCGACCATGGCCGTTTATTTGAATGCGCTCCGTGGCGAAGGCGTCCACGTCATCACCGTCAACGAATACTTGGCGAGCCGTGACGCGGAATGGATGGGCCAGGTCTATCGTTTTCTCGGACTCACCGTCGGCGTGAACCTCGCTTCCAAGACCACTTCCGAAAAGCGCGAAGCATATCTTTGCGACATCACTTACACGACCAACTCCGAACTTGGCTTCGATTACCTCCGCGACAACATGGCCACGAGCATGGAAGGCCGCGTCTTGCGTGGTCTTAAGTTCTGCGTCGTCGACGAAGCCGACTCGGTTCTCATCGACGAATCCCGTACGCCGTTAATCATTTCGGGCGGTAAGAAATCCTCCGCCAGCCAATATCAGGTCGCCGACCGTTTCGTGAAGATGCTCCGCAAGGACAAAGACTTCACCGTCGACATCAAAACCAAGACCGCCTCGTTGACCGACGATGGCAACGATAAGGCCGAAAAGATGTTCGGTATCCGCAACCTCTACGATCCCGAAAACCAAGATTTGGTCCACCGTATCCACCAGGCGTTGAAGGCCAACTACATCATGGCCCGCGACGTCGAATACATGGTCGACTCGGAACGCCAGATCCAGCTTATCGACCAATTCACCGGCCGTATCATGAAGGGCCGTGAATATAACGATGGCTTGCAACAGGCCATCCAAGCCAAAGAAGGCGTGGAGATCAAGCAGGAAACCGTCGTCATGGCGACCATCACCTACCAGAACTTCTTCCGCTTGTACAAGAAGCTCTCGGGCATGACCGGTACCGCGAAGACCGAGGAAGAGGAATTCGAGAAGATCTACAACATGAAGGTCATCGTCATTCCGACCAACCGTCCGATTCAGCGTATCGACGACAACGACTATATCTATGGCAACCATAACGCCAAACTCGCCGGCCTCGTCGAAGAAGTCAAAGCGCGTCATGAAAAAGGTCAGCCGGTCTTGATCGGTACTTCCTCCGTCGAATCCAACGAAGAAGTCTCCGCCTTGCTTACCAAAGCGGGCATCCCCCACGAGGTTCTCAACGCGAAAAACCAGGCACGTGAAGCGGAAATCATCTCCCACGCCGGCGAAAAAGGCGCGGTTACCTTGGCCACGAACATGGCGGGCCGTGGCACCGATATTAAGCTTGGAGAAGGCGTCAAAGAACTTGGCGGTCTCTGCGTTTTGGGTACCGAACGACATGAATCCCGTCGTATCGACAACCAGCTCCGCGGCCGTTCCGGACGTCAGGGCGACCCCGGTTATTCGCGTTTCTACGTCTCCTTCGATGACGAACTCATGCGTCGCTTCGTCCAGGACAATGTCCGTGAAATGTTCCAAAAGCAGTTAGGCGACGAGCATCTCGAAAACCGCATGATCCAAAACGTCGTCACCAACGCCCAAAAGCAGATCGAAGGGCGCAACTTCGATACCCGTAAGAACTTGCTCGACTACGACGATGTCTTAGCCAAGCAGCGTCAAATCATCTATACCCGTCGCGACAACATCATGCTTGCCGGCGATATCACCGACATGGTCCATAACTTCTTCATCGAGACGGGTAAGTCCTTAGCGAAGAAGGCGGTCATGCAAGGCCGCGACGAAGGCCTTGTCAACGGCGAAGAACTCCGCCGTTTGGTCGAACCTTCCTTCGTCGAAGAAGGCTCCTTCCCTTATAAGAGCTACGACGAAGCGCCGGTAGAAGAAGCAGGGGAAGACCTTGGCGAATTCCTCTACCTCCGTTATTTGGAACGCCGGAAGCAGTGGACTCCCGAGCAGGCCGATTACATCGAACGTAACGTCTCCCTTTCGGTCATCGACCGTAACTGGACCAAGCACATCGACACGATGTCCCATCTTCGCGATGGCATCAGCCTCCGTTCCTATGCGCAAACCAACCCGCTTCAGGATTACGTGAACGAAGGCTATGCCTTATTCCGCGAAATGAACGAAAACGTCGCGGTCGACTGCGCTTATAACTTCATGCGTGTCCGCCTTGCCCAAAAAGAAGAGCAACCCGCGCAGCAAGAACCCGCTCCGCAGGGCGAAACCGCTCAATCCGAAGCTTCGGGCAATGTCCGCGAAGCCGAACAACCCGCCGCTTCCCCGTTTGCATCGGAATTCGATGACGATCCGCTCATCCAGCAGCACCGTCGCAGCGTGGAAGGATTCTTCGGTTCCGTCGCCCATTCTCAAAGCACGGCCCGCATCATCCGCGGTTTGTTCGACCAATGTGGCTTGGCCATCACCGGACGCTGCCTCAAAGACGGTGGCGTTGATTCGCAGACCGTGAAGAAGATGCTCGACAACAACTTTGTTGAACCGGATTCCATCAACGTCGACGACTTGAATCGCCTGACTGCCCAAGATGCCGGGACCAAGCTTGGCGACGCCCTCTATCAGCGTTATCTCCAACGCCGGAAGCAGTGGACCCCTGAACAAGCCGATTATGTCGAACGAAACATCGTTTCCCAAGTCATCGTCCAAGATTGGAAGATGCATTTGAAGAACGTCGCGCAGTTCCATGAACAGTTCGAAAAACAAGCCAAGAACAACCCGAATGCGGATTATCTCCGCGAAGGTGCGCCTTTATTGAACCTGTTCTATGAAGCCGTTGCTGGTGATTCGGTCATCAACTTATTGCGCGCGAACATCGAGATCCGCAACAACCCGGACCAAGCCAAGCCCGAACCCGTCGAAGAGAAAAAGGAATAATGAAAGAGCTCGTCGAATTAAAACAGAAAGCCGTGGAACTCGGCCGCCTTGTCTCGCAGCTCGGTGACTCTCTTTGACCTGCCCAAGATTCAAAGTGAAATCGCCTCTTTAGAGGCAAAACAAAACGAAGAAGGGTTCTGGGACGACCCCAATTCCGCCAAAGTGGTCATGGCGCGTTATAGCGCCTTGACGGGAAAACTTAGCGTCTACCAAAAGTCCCAAGACACGTTCAAAGACATCAAAGACCTCCTCGCCGAAGTGACCGAGAAAGATGCCGATATGCTCGAGCTTATCGCTTCCATGGAAGAGGATTTGACCGCTGAATGCGAAGCACTGCGCCACAAGCTGCTCTTTTCGGGCGAATATGATGCGCTTAATTGCACCTTGGAAATCCATCCTGGCGCCGGTGGCACGGAAGCCCAAGATTGGGCTCAGATGCTGCTTCGTATGTATGGGCGTTTCTGCGAACGCAATAACTTCAAACTTCAGGTCATCGATATCGAAGAAGGCGACGAGGCGGGCATTAAGTCCGCGACCATCAAAATCATTGGCCAAGACGCCTATGGTTCGATGAAAGGGGAGAAGGGCGTGCATCGATTAGTCCGCATTTCGCCCTTTGACGCCGCTGCGCGTCGCCATACCTCTTTCGCCTCGGTCAACGTCATTCCCGAGTTTGGCGCGGTAAGCACCGTCGAGATCGACCCGAAAGATCTGCGCGTCGACACCTATCGCTCCGGTGGCGCGGGAGGACAAAACGTGAACAAGGTCTCCTCCGCCGTACGTATTACCCATATTCCCACGGGTATCGTCGTGCAGTGCCAAGTCGAACGTTCGCAGCTCATGAACAAGGCGACCTGTATGTCGATGCTCAGCGACCTTTTGATGCAACGGAAGCTCGAAGAACGCGACCGTGAGCTGAAATCGATTCAGGGAGAGCAGAAAAACATCGAGTGGGGCTCCCAAATCCGTAGCTACGTTTTCCAACCCTACACCTTGGTTAAAGACCTGCGCACCGATTATGAAACCGGTGACGTCAATGGCGTCATGGATGGCGATATCCTGCCCTTCATCTATGCATATTTGGAACTCGAGGCGCGGAAGAAATGACGAAGGAACGAAAACTCGCGGTCTTAAAGACCATCCATAAATATTTGTTATTAACGACGGGGTGCTTCATCCTCGCGTTTGGCGATGCGGCGTTTATTTCCCCGTTAGGACTCGTCACTGGCGGTGTGCTTTCCGTCGGCGTTATCGCCCAGCATTTTGTCTATCAAGCCGGTAGCACGTTCTATATCGTCGATATCGTTACCTGGGCCATGCAGGCGATACTCCTTGGCGTAAGCTTCTTCTTCATGGGAAAGCGTTTCACGATGCGCTCGCTTTATTCGACGATTCTTTATCCCGCTTTGTTTACGCTGCTCACGCGTATCCCCGCGATTAATGGACTAAGCATTGGGGATCATATCGCGAGCTTTTTCCGCGCCGACCCAACGGATTGGGGTTTATTGACCCTTGCTGCCTTGGCTGGCGGCACGTTAGTAGGCTTAGGCGTAGGCATTTGCTACCACGGTGGCGGATCCACGGGTGGCCTTGACGTCATTTCGGCCATCTTGGCGAAAACCACCCCGGTCAAAGAAGCTCTCAGTGCGTTCGTGCTCGATGCCCTCCTTGTAATCATCGGCATCATCTGCATGCGGAACATCGTCAGTGGTTTGATTGGCGTCCTTGGCGCATTCGCCTGCGCTTTGGCCGTCCAATACAGTTACGTTAACGCTGCATCCTTCGTCATTGCCGACATCATTTCCTCGCAAACCGAAGCGATTCAAAAATACGTCCATGAAACGATGGACCGCGCGACGACGGTCATCGACGTTACCGGAGGCTATTCCGGAGAGGATAAAAAGATTCTCCGCGTTGCCTTCTCCAAGCGCGAACTTATCGCCTTCCGTGCATTCATCGCCTCGGTGGATCCCCGTGCCTTCGTGACCTTTACCCAGGCCTCCATGATCAATGGCGAAGGGTTCGATCCGCTGGTAACCAAGCCCAAGCAACTTCATAAGAGAAACCGCAAAAACGAAACGAATAACGAGGAATTGCATGGATAATCATGCGTTTAAACTCGTTTCACCGTTCTCGCCAACCGGGGACCAACCCGCTGCTATCGCATCGATTTTAGAAGGCATTAAAGCCGGAAAGAAAATCCAGGTAATCAAAGGCGCGACCGGTACGGGCAAGACTTTCACCGACGCGAATATCGTCGCCGCGCTGAACCGTCCGACCTTGGTGATGGTCCACAACAAAACGCTAGCCGCCCAGCTTTATGGCGAATTCAAAGAGCTCTTCCCCGAGAATCGTGTGGAGTATTTCATTTCGAACTTCGATTTCTATCAACCCGAAGCCTATTTGCCAAAATCCGATACCTACATCGATAAGAACGCCGTCATGAACGAGGAAATCGACATGATGCGTACCGCGGCCATGAATTCTGTGTTGTCGCGCCGCGACACGATCGTCGTGGCTTCCGTCGCCGCGATTTATGGCTTGTCCGACCCGAATGAGTATAAAGGACTTATCTTTGAGATCCGCGTTGGCGAGGAATTGAATCGTCGGGAACTCTACCAACATTTGCTGGATGCGCAATACACACGAAACAACATCGATTTGAAACCCGGTACTTTCCGCGTCCATGGCGACGTCATCGACATCGCCCCCGCGACCCATGACTTCTATATTCGTATCGACCTTTGGGGCGACGAAGTGGAATCCATCGCGCAAGTGAACGTCGTCACGGGCGTCGTTGAGAAAACGTTTGCCACATATCCGATTTTCCCGGCTTATGACCACGCTTCTACCAGGGCGCGCATCGAAAGAGCGTGCGAAACGATTGGGCAAGAACTGGAAGAGCGGCTCGCCTATTTCCGCGCGGAAGGAAAGTTATTGGAAGCCGAACGTTTGGAAATGCGCACCCGTCAGGATATGGAGTCTATGCGTGAATTCGGACGTTGCCCGGGCATCGAAAACTATTCCCGCCATATCGATGGGAGAAAACCAGGACAAAGACCGTTTACGTTGATCGATTACATGCCCAAGGATTTCTTGCTCCTTTTGGACGAATCACACGTCACGATCCCACAGATCCGTGGCATGTATAACGGCGATCGTTCTCGCAAGGAAACGTTGGTGGAATATGGCTTCCGCTTGCCAAGCGCTTTGGATAACCGTCCCTTGAACTTCCAAGAGTTTGAGGAGTTGATGCCCGATGCCGTCGTCTGCACTTCGGCGACCCCGGGCGATTACGAGCTCGATAAGACCGGAAACGAAGTAGTGGAGCAGATCATTCGTCCCACGGGCTTGCTCGACCCCATCATCGAGGTTCGCCCGACGATGAGCCAAGTCTTCGACCTCATCTCGGAAATCCGTGCGCGCATTGAAAAAGGCGAGCGCACGATGGTCGTCACGTCGACGATCAAGATGGCCGAGGACCTTACGGCTTATCTGAAAGACGAGGGGCTAAAAGTCACCTATCTTCATAACGAAACGAAGACGCTTGAGCGCACCGAGATCATCTATCAACTCCGTAAGGGCAAATACGATGTCCTCGTGGGCATTAACCTACTTCGCGAAGGCTTGGATATTCCCGAGGTCTCCTTAATTGCGATCTTCGACGCGGATAAGGAAGGGTTCCTCCGTTCGACGCGTTCACTCATTCAGGTCATTGGGCGCGCCGCGCGTAATGCGAACGGGAAAGTTATCATGTACGCGGATACCTATAGCGATTCCATGATGGAGGCGATCGACGAAACGAAGCGCCGCCGCGCCAAGCAGATGGCCTATAACGAAGAATACGGCATCGTTCCCACGACGATCAAAAAAGAGATTCGTCCGCCGCTACATAACAGTGAGGACGAATATGAGCCGACGTTAGCCAAAAACAAAGGCAAGAAATCGCGCAGCGAGTTGCAACGGATGATCGCCGACATCGAGAAACAGATGAAAGCCGCGGCGAAAGAATATGACTTCGAGCGTGCCGCGAAACTGCGCGACATCATGTTCGAATTAAAAGCGGAGTATAACGGATAACCATGCAATTCGACGTTTATTTATTTGATTTTGACGGAACTTTAGTGGATTCCAGGGAATCTTTGGTTCCTGTTTTCCGCGCCGGATATTCCGTCGTTGGACGCGAGGTCACCGAGGAAGAATGCAGCCGCTGGATGCACATCAACCTCCGTCAATCCCTTGAAGACAGCGGAATCCCCAAAGAACAATACGAAACGGTCGTTAAGGCGATCATCGCTTCTCTCGATCTCCCCGAATCCTTAGCTTTGATTCGCCTCTATGACGATACTTTGAAGGTCGTACGCGAATTGAAGGCGCGAGGAAAACGCCTTGGTATCGTCTCCAACAATGGTTCGGCTCATATTCGCAATGCGCTTCGCGTTCTTAACGTGGAAGAGGGTCTATTTGACTGCGTCGTGGGCTCGGATATGTTCCAAAACGGCAAGCCTTCCGCGGAGCCCATCGAACTGGCATTAGAGATCCTGGGTGAGGAAAAGAGCAAGGCCGTCGTTTATGTTGGCGACTCGCTGCAAGACCCAGAATGTGCGGAAAACGCAGCTGTGTCGGGCGTTTTGGTGGACCGTGAGAACACTCATCCCGATTATGGGGGTATCCGCATCCAAAGCCTTGAGGAATTGCTTTAGCGGAACGAATCGGATTATTGTCAAAGACAATGCAATAGAGTATCTTAATTGGGCGCATTTGGCGCAGGAAGGAAAAAGAATATGAAATGGTATGACATCATCTTCATCGTCGTCTCGTTGATTATCATCATTCTTTCCTTGCTCCAAGGCGGCAAGACCGGTGGCGCATCGGGCGCGATTACCGGTGGCGGACTTAACGTCTTTGCCAAAACGAAGGAACGTGGCTCCGAAAAGGTCGTCACGTGGCTCACGTTTGGCTTCGCGGTCGCCTTCCTCTTCTTGGCCTTGATCATCTCGGTCGTATCGGGAAATGGCGAAGCGGCTGCTTCATCCGTGGAATCAAGCCTCGCTTCTTGATCCAAAGCAGGAGCTCGGCAGAAGGCGGCGTAAGCCGTTTTTTCTTTTATATACGCATGTTGCGCGTGCGCATTTCTAATTAGGTGGTACTATCTAGCACATGACCATCAAAGAATTTGTAGCAGCAACGAAACTTCAACTCGCGGAGGAAATCCGCTCCTTTGGGAAGAAACCGCATCTCGTCATCATTCAGGCGAATGAATCGCCTGCTTCGGATGCCTATGTCCGCGGCAAAATCAAAGATTGTGACGAAGTAGGGGCGCGCGCCACGCTTTGTTATTTGCCCGTGACCACGATGGAAGAAGAACTTCTAGCCAAAGTCGCCGAATATAACGCGGACGAGGACGTCGATGGGCTCATCGTGCAACTGCCTTTACCAAGCCACATCTCCGAGGCCAAGGTGAAGTTGGCGGTGGATCCAAAGAAAGACGTCGATGGATTCCATCCGCTTACTTCTTTCGTTCCCTGCACGCCGAAAGGCATCGTGGATTATCTTGAAGAGGAAGGTTTCTCTTTCGTTGGGAAGAACGCAGTGGTGCTCGGACGTAGTGAAATCGTGGGGAAGCCCATGGCCAAATTGCTCCTTGCCAGACATTGCAACGTCACGGTCCTCCACTCGCGCACCAGCGAGGAAGATAAGGCCTTCTACATCGCCCATGCGGACCTCATCGTCGTGGCGATTGGCCGTCTTGGCTTCTTGGATAACTGCTTCAAATACAAACCGACCGCCTGCATCGTCGACGTTGGCATCAACCGTAACGAAGAAGGCAAACTCCGTGGCGATGCCATTCCGGATTTGCCCGTCGCGTTACAAACCCCCGTTCCCGGAGGCGTTGGATTATTGACGCGAATCGCGTTGGTTAAAAACCTCGTATTGGCCGCAAAAGGTAAATAAAAGGTCCGAATTTCGGACCTTTTCCATTATTTTTCGATATCCCATGCATCCACGATGGCGGCGATCGTTTTGTTCGTGGACTCCATTATTTCCTCAATGGACCTTTTGCCCTTTTCCTTATAGAAAATGATGAAGGAGGTATGAATCATCGCCACCAAGAAGAAGACGTAATATTGGGACTCGGGACTTGCTTCGTAGTCGATTCCATAAAGCGTCTTGAGGTCTTCCTTGTGGTTCAAAATGGTATCGTAAATCAAACTGTAGAGATTGTTTTCCACGATGGCTTTGATGAGCTTTTCGTGTCGTAACCAGATCTTTACGCAGTAAAGACCTTCTTCTCTTCTGCTTTCAAAGTGCATTGAGGAGACGGAACGGACCATTTCGTCCGTGACAAGGTCACATTGATAAAGCAAGACATCATAGACCGAGTCGAATAGACGATAGAAAGTCGCGCGCGAAACAAAGGAGTTGGCATAGATATCGGTGACCTTGATGCTTTTAAGCGGCTTCTCATCGAGACACTTATATAAACCTTCCGTAATCAAAGAAGCGGATTTTTTGGCACGTAAATCGTTGACGATGTGGTACATTGGAACTCCTTTCGCCCCCGCTTACGTTAAGAAGTGAGAGCATTGTATCAAAAAAACTTTTCGTCAATAAAGTGGGCATATGGAAAAATCTTTTTCATAACTTGGACGCCATGTTCTTTTCAAAGAAAAAGCGCCAGGCTTTGACCTGACGCTATAGAGATTAAGAACCTTTTATTCTTCTTTGGGCTCTTCTGCCTTTTCCTCTTCGGCAGGTTTTTCTTCAACGGGTTCCGAGACGACGGCGTCCTTTTTGATGGGTTCTTCCGTCTTGAGCCCCTTCGCAGCCTTACGGGCGAGGATGAACAAAGCGATGGTCGAGAAGAGCAAGACCACGCCAGCAAAAGCGAAGAAGAGACCGAACACGACGAAGAAGAAGGTGGTCATGCCTTCGTTATTGGCAAAGACCAAGACCAACGTGCCACCGGTGATAAGAAGCGCACCGAGAATGATGGACGCGACGTTTTGGCCAACGGAGCCCGCTTTCTTCACGAGGAAGACGATGGCGTAGATGAGAGCCACCGCGCCGATGGTGATGAGCAAGATGCCGATGAATAAAGCCAAGTAGCGCATGAGCTCAATGATGAACGTGGATTGTCCCTGGGAGACAAAGATGAGCATGATACCAATGGCAAGCTCGCTCGCTCCGGCGGCGGCACTTGCGATGTCGGTGCCCATCAAGGTCGTTTCGCCGATACGAACGACACGAATGACCTGCGTAAGAAGACGCAAAGCGGCATCCACGATCACGAAAATACCCGCGATGAGGATGATCACGTTTTGGAAGTCCGGATTGCTGGCATTGACGCAGAAAACAATGCCCAGCGTGATGAATAGCGCGGCCACGATGGTGTTCCAGATGGTGAAGCCGATGCTACCTTTTTTGAACATATGCTGTTCCTCCTTTGATAATCGGGAAAAATTATGCCATTTGAAATTAATATTTCAATGTAGCGGAAGCGTTTCCACGATAATCGTGGGCAAAATAGTCCGCTCCTTGGTATTTTTGACTTAAATGCGATCCGATAATTCGCTGTTTTTCGCGCTAACCTTATACCCATATGCGCGCGAATGCGCTACGATTAAGTATCCAGAATATGTCCACCAGTACCTCTAATTACCGCCTCTTCGGCATTGATTTCAGCCAAAACCCGGAACAGAAGGAACTCATACGGCTCATAAACGACGATCCCGAGCGCACGCCCGTCGTCTTTTGCCGTGGTTCGGCCGGTACGGGTAAAACATTCGCATCCCTCGCCGCGTGCTTGAACCTCGTCCGTGGCAAGGGCTCCAAAAAGCGTTATAAGAACATCTTCTATGTCCGCGAACCAGTGGAAATCGGCCATCGCCTTGGTTATCTCAAAGGAACCGCGACGGATAAGTACGGACCTTATTTGGGCCCGTTAATGGACAACTACGATCACCTTATGGAACACGCTGCCCCGGAAGAGCAGGGCGCGTCCTATAAGCTCATGAGGAAAAAGGCGAAAAAGGAAGTGGATGATGAAATCTACGAGTCGAGCTACTACGAAAAGCTCCCCAGCGACATCATTCCGCTTGCCCCGGAATTCATGCGCGGGCGCTCCTTCGACAACTGCCTCATCATCTTAGACGAAGCGCAGAACATGGACCTCGATGAGCTTCAAACCATGGTCACCCGCATCGGAAATGCCTGCAAAATGGTCATTATTGGCTCGCCAAACCAGATTGACGTGCAGGGGCAAACCCCAGAGAAAAACGCGTTTGATATCTCATATGAAATCCTTAAACCGACGGGGCTGGTGGGCTTTGTCGAACTCTCGCGCCCGATGCGTACTTCCTTCGTTGTGGACTTCGATCTTCGCTTCCTTGAATACAAGCTCAAGAACAAAGACAAAAAATAAAGGCGAGTCGCCTCGCCTATTCAAGGGTCCGCTTGGGCCCTTTACTTCTTTTTGTTTTCAATTGCGCGTGGGCCTTTTAACTGACCTGAGGCAGGGGTGACCTCTTCCGCGTCGACAACCTCTGGTTCATCGGGAATGATGTAGGCCGGCTCGGCTTTGACGGGTTCTTTGGACACCTCATAGTCACCGCGTTCTTCGTTTTCGGCGGTTTGGAGTTCTTTCTTGGTCTTCGCGTTGGTGACCAGGGCGATGATGAACATGCCAACGGCAACGACGCAGAGAATCGCGCCGGTCATGATGAGGACGAGTTGATCGCGGGTGCCTTGGGAGTTATAGAGCACTTCGATGACGACGCCAACGCCGATAAGGATGGCGCTGAAAAGAATTTCCACGATGGGCATGAACAAGCGGGCGAACTTACGGGCGATCACATAAATGGCGTATACCATGAGCAAGGCACCCATGGTCATCAAGACGATGGCAATGAGGTTCACGACCGTGTAGGTGAAGATGTGTTCGGCGGTGAATTTCGACTGCATCATGATGAGCAAGATACCTAACGCCATCTCAAAACCCGCGACGACAAGTGGGGATTGCTCGTCGTCTTTCTTGTAACGGGCGAGGAAGAGTATGACGCGCAGGATGCCATCGAGCACGACGAAGCCCGCGACGGTGTAGGCGACCGCGTTTTCCACATCGGCGTTTGCGTTGCCACTGCCATCGACCATGATACCCGCGACGATGGCTAAAACGCCCCCGGCGAGCAAGATGATGGATTCGATTAGATTCCAGATGAACCAAAAGCGGCTCAAGTTCTTCTGCTTACGTAATTGTTCTGACATAGTTTTCGACCTAGCCTTTCACTAAGTTTATAGTATAAAAGCATTTGTTTCAGGGGTGTTTTATGAAAAAGTCGATCTTAAAGAAATATGCTGAGCTCATCGTTGCTTCCGGCATTGCGTTAAAGAAGGGCCAAGTCGTTGTGATCCGAGCCAACGTGGAAAGCGAATCCTTCGTGGCCATGGTGGTGGAGGAATGCTACCGCCGTGGGGCGCGCCGCGTCATCGTGGAATGGGGGAGCGAAGCATGTGCCCGCGCCGCCTACAAACGCGGAAAGAAAGAAGGACTGGCAGAGGTTTTCTCCTACGAATTGGAGAAAGAACGCTGGACCAACAAAGAACTTCCGTGTTTCTTATGGCTTGATTCCGATGACCCAGATGGCATGGCCGGCATCGATCCGTTGAAGCTTGCTTATGTTGCTAAAGAGCGTCGAAAGGAACTCTTTCCGTTCCGCGCTGAGCGCGAAAACCGTTATCAGTGGTGCATCGCCGGCGTTCCCTCGGACGCTTGGGCTAAAAAAGTCTTCCCCGATTTGCCTAAACCCAAAGCCAAAGAGAAATTATGGGAAGCCATCTTATCCACTTCCCGCGCCCTTGACGGCAATGGCATTGAGAATTGGAAACGCCATGACGCAGATCTCAAAAAGCGTTGCGATTATCTGAATTCGCTTAACCTCAAATCGCTCCATTACACTTCAAGCAACGGAACCGACCTCACGGTGGGGCTCATTCCTGGCGTGATTTTCCTTGGCGGCGGCGAAGCCACCTTAGGAGGCACGTATTATCAGCCCAACATCCCGTCGGAAGAATGCTTCACCTCCCCGATGAAGGGTGAGGCGGAAGGCATTGTGTATTCCGCAAAGCCTTTGTCTTATAACGGAACCTTGATTACGGATTTCTATGTCCGCTTCGAAAAGGGCAAAGCCGTCGAGGTGAAGGCCGCGCAAGGGCAGGAAGCGCTAGAGTCCATTCTCCATGTCGATGAAGGCTCCGCTTATCTTGGAGAGTGCGCGCTTGTTCCTTACGACTCGCCCATCAACAATACCGGACTTCTTTTCTATAACACCCTTTACGATGAAAACGCCGCTTGCCATTTGGCCCTTGGCGCGGGCTTTACGAACCTCTATCCGAATTTCGATAAATATACGGAGGACGAACTCCATGGCTTTGGCATCAACAAATCGATGAGCCACGTGGATTTCATGATCGGCTCCAAAGACCTCAATATCGTGGGTACGACCGTTGATGGAAAAGAAATCCAAATCTTCCGCGACGGGAACTGGGCATTCTAGCCTGAAAATATTTTCATAAACCTCACTAGTTTTAGTGTATCCGCTTTCAAAAAATCGAAAAAACATCGATAAACACTATGTTTTTTGTTTTGAAAATTTGTAAGCGATTTCTGAAAACGCTTACAGAATTGCATGTATTTTGTGACTTCCTATAGTAATGGTGCCTCACGAAACGGGGCACATGAAAGGAGGTTGGCACATATGTTCAAATCTCAAAACGATGACGAACTCTACATCGAGCGCGAAGACGATTTCGCCAATACGGAGTCCAACGCGTATCTCGCTTGCATCTATGCTCAACTTTCTGTGAGCGGATCGCACAGCGAACACGCATACGTTCCGATGCACGAACAAAGGTTCTAATTCGACAATTACGGAAATGGCCCTTCGGGGTCATTTTCTTTTTAGCGACTGGATGTTGCCAAAAGGAATGCGGATTCCTTCGACGACCATCGCCTTCTTCAAAGCGTCTACATATAGGATGCGTCCATGAACGACGTGGATGAAACCATCGTCCCAATATGTCGCGATGACCGGGCCGTCCTCATAATGGGTCAAAATCTCGTTGATTTCCTCAGCCGTGTCGGAGAATAGTGTCGGTTTTTCGACGCGGCTTCGTCTTTGACGCATTTCCGCGAGGTACCTGCTTTGTTCCACTAAGGATTGATAAGGGGCATATTTCATCATGCCGCGTTCGCCGTTACTCATGCGTGGTGTCCTCCGATTAAGCCGTGTCGATCGATGATGGTTGAGTTCTTTGTTAAGGCAGATGCGCGCAATACCGCGTTGCGTCCATAACGTTCTGATATCGCGTCTAATGCACATAAGAGGCGGCGCCTTTTGCATAACGCCTCCTCGTCATCAAGCAAGGAGAGTTGTCGCGGTGCCTCATAGGAACGAAGTTTGGAAAAGGAGACATAGACGTTACGAATCATTTTCTCCTCGACGTGCTGATCGAAGAGGTTTTTGATGGCGCGAAACAATATGGAAGGATCATCAGAAGCGATGTTGAGCGCGCATTGCCGGTGGAAGCCACCTCCCAAAGATGTGGAGGAATAGCCGATTCCTAGAGATACGCATCGCGTTTGTACGTTGGCTTTGCGCAAGCGAAGGCAGAGCTCATCCACGACTTCTTTGATGACGAGCAGCACTTCCCATGGCTTGTAATCACGGAGCAACACCTGTCCTTGGCTCAAACTGACTTCGGACGGAACATAGGGTTCCGTAATGCTCGCTTCGTCGATGCCGTTGGCCAAACGACGAAGTTGCAAGCCCATGACGCCGAACTCTTTTTGCAGCAGTTGGTCCGATGCTTTGGCTAATGCTTCCATAGAGCGGATACCAAGGCGCGACAAGCGAGTGGAGATGCCGCCCGCGATTCCCCAAACCTTGGTTATGGGATGGATTTTCCATAGTTTGCTCGGGACGTCGTCTTGACCCCAATAGGCGCGGAAGGGAGGGCGTTTCTTCCCTTCGTTATCCAGACACGCTTTGGCCAAAAACATGTTCGGTCCTAACCCCGCGGTAGCAATGAGTCCAAAACGGGATTTGATCGCGTTTTGGATGCGGGCGACCAAAGTGTCGGCATCGCATTGGTTGCATTTCAAATAGGGGGTTAAGCGCAGAAACGATTCATCCACGGAATAGACGTGTAAATCCTCTTCTGCGACGAAATCTAGGAACAAAGAAACGATTTTTGCGGACATTTCCAGGTAATAGGACATTCTTGGACGGGCATAAATAATGTCCGGAATATCCGGTAAATCCCCGATTCTGCACACATTGGACACCCCATAACGCTCTTTTAGAAACGGCGTGACCGACATGACAATGCTGTTGGCGGTGCGGCTTTTATCCGCGACGACCAACGGGGTGGAAAAGATGTCGAGCCCTCGGGCAGCACATTCGCACGAGGCATAGAAACTTTTGATGTCGATGACGGCGTATACCTCGTGTTCCATGTCTTCATCGTATTGGAAAAAAAGTACAAAAATAGACTTGCCAAATTCCGCGTCTTCATAGGGGTCGAACCCATAATTTTTCTTTTCTTAGACGCAACCCGAGGAAGCGCGGTTTTCTTGTACGCTATCCAAAGAGCCCCTATTGATTTTTCGTTTTGGAAACACTTAGGCAATGCGGTTGACATTGGTGTGGAGTCGCTTATGATTTGTGCACCGGCAAAGAAAGGGAAGAGTACGTCTGACCCTGGCCCAATAGAGAAGTCCTCCATCGGCTGGAAGGGGACGGGCAAAGGAAGACCGAACATGGCCCTGGAGCCGTCTAGGCGATAGGTAGTCTAGACCGGGAGCGCCCGTTAACGCGCAAGGGTATCCCTCATCGGCGTACCCAATAAGGCCCGTATGGTGACGTATGGGTGAATCAAGGTGGTAACACGGGATGCGTCTCGTCCTTGAAGAAGCAAGGAGAGGCGTTTTATTTATCCTCCTTGCGGAAAGGAGGAACATGCCCGAAATCGAAATTCGAAACCTTTGTAAATCCTTCGGGGATAAATGCGTGCTCGATCACGTGTCCTTAGATGTGGAAAAAGGTGATGTGTTTGGCGTCCTTGGATTAAGCGGGGCGGGCAAATCCACGTTAGTGCGGTGCATTAATGGCTTGGAAATCCCAGACGAAGGGGAAATCTATTACCGGGGCGAGTTGCTTTGCTCTTCATCAAAGCGCATCGATAAGGCGCGCCGAGGGAAAATCGCGATGATCTTTCAACAGTTCAACTTGTTGGAGCAACGCACCGTGCTTGGCAATGTCGAACTTGCCTTGGAAATCGCTAAGCTCGGCGACCAGAAAGCCCGAAAGGAAAAAGCACTTTCCTGTTTGCGCCGCGTGGGGTTAGAGGAAAAAGAGAAAGACTATCCTTCTTCCCTCAGCGGAGGGCAAAAGCAGCGCGTCGCCATCGCCCGTGCCTTGGCCTTGGAGCCAGAAGTCATTCTTTCCGACGAAGCCACCAGTGCGCTTGACCCCGAAACCACAAAGTCCGTGCTTTCCTTGTTAAAAGAGCTCAACCGTGAGCTTGGAATCACCATCATCATGATTTCCCATCAGCTTTCCGCGATCGAGGCGATCTGCAATAAAGTCGCGATCCTGGATCAAGCCAAGCTAGTGGAACAAGGGGAACTCTCGGATGTGTTCATCAATCCGACCACAGATATCGCGCGCTCGCTGATTTACGCGGACCAGGTGCATACCGCGTTAAACGAGCATCATTTCGTTCGTTTGCTTTTCAACGGAAACGCGGACGAACCGTTGATCGCCAACATCGTTCAGCAGTGTGGCCTGCAAGTGTCCATCGTCTATGCCTCAACCAAAGTAATCGATGGCAAAGTATTTGGACAGACGGTCATCAAACGGCCCAAAGACGAGGCCGACCGTGAGAAGTTAAGGAAATACCTGACGCTTCATCACGTGGAATTTGAGGAGGTGAAGTCCCTTGGAATGGAATGAGTTTTTCCTCGCGTTAGGCGAGACGGTGGGCATGACCATCATCGCGACCGCACTAGCCTATCTTGTGGGTTTACCACTAGGTGTATTGCTTTATAACACGGGCAAGAAAGGGCTGCATCCTAACCGCGTCGTGAATTTCATCGTGGGGATTTTGGTGAACACGCTTCGTTCGATCCCCTGTTTGATCCTCATTATTATTCTTATCCCGCTTACGCGCGGGGTATTTGGCAGGGCAACGGGTGCATGGTATACGATGATCATCCCTTTGTTCTTTGCTTCCTTCGCTTATGTTGGGCGCGTCGTTGAATCCTCGTTAAACGAAGTGGACCAAGGCGTCGTCGAGGCCGCGAAAAGCATGGGCGCTTCCTCGTGGCAAATCATCACGAAGGTGTTGCTACGTGAAGCGCGTCCGTCGCTGCTGCTTGGGCTATCGCTTTCGACGATCTCGATCCTTGGGTATACGGCCTTCGCGTTTGACTTTGGCGCGGGCGGGCTTATCGCTCGCGCCTACAGCATTTACCACAACCATCCGATGAATTACTTAAGCCGTCCGGACATCTGGGTCATCTTGATCTTAATCGTCGTGGTCGTCCAAGTGATTCAAGAAGTAGGGCTTCGCCTTGCTAAGAAAACAGACAAAAGGAGAATCGCACAATGAAAAAATTACTTCTCATTACCCCAGCGCTTACATTGCTTAGCCTTGCCTCTTGCGCAGGCGGCGATAGCGCCACGACCATCCATGTCGCCGCGAGCGAATTGCCCCATGCCAAAATCCTGCGTGAGGCCATCGCTCCAATCGTCAAAGAAAAAGGGTTCGATCTTAAAGTCACGGTCTTGGATTGGACGCAGCAAAACTCCGCGGTTGCCCGTGGCGAGTACGATGCGAACTATTTCCAGCACGAACCTTATTTGAATACCTATAACGCGGACGCAGGAGAAGGCGGAAGCTTGAAGATGGTTGTGAAAGCCCACTTTGAAAAGCTTTGTCTTTACGCCTCAAATCCCAACGATAAAGTCGTCGACAATGGTGAAACCATCGAAATCGTGAACGATGTTTCGAATATCGAACGCGCGTTGCTTTTATTGAAAGATAATGGGATTTTGACGGGGATTTCGCCGGATTGCTATGACGAAGAGGGGAATTTTGCGCAGTTTGACGTGAATCGTCCGAACACGCAGGTTACCTTCGCGGAGGCTTATTCCAACTGCTCGTTAACTTGCATTCAAGAAAGCCTTCTCGCATCTTCCTTAGGCGATTACGACTTCGGCGTCTTGCCTGGCAACACGGCGCTTCAAGGGCTTGGCGATGACTATGCCAAGCGGATCGTTTTCGGCGAGGTGGTCACACAGGATGTTCTTTCACTGCGCGCCAACGGGGTCGCGGTTCGTCCCTCCGATGTGGCAAGCGATAAGACTAAGGCCTTGGTGGAAGCCTTCGCCGAGGCTTCGGTGAAGGATTACATCACCAAGACCTTTGGGGAATCGGTCGTCTACCATTACGAACCCCTCATCTAATCGGATATGGGCACTTCTTTGGGAGCGCCCTTTCTCTTACAATTTGGGAAATAGGAGTCAGCCATGCCAAAACACAACCTCGTGAACGACCAACGCGTCTTCGTCGCCATCAAAAACGGAAGGTCAATCCGTTATTACTGCGCTTTTGAATCCAACATTTGCCTGGCCGGTGTCCCTTTGTTGGGGGATGATCCTTTCAAACTTGACCTCTATATGGTGAAGAAGAAGCTGTTCCATGGCCCATATCTCGAATACGTCCCCGAAAAGGTGGGAGAAGCCATGAGGCAGCAGATTCTCAAGACGCTTCACGAGGACGATGCGGCGCATATCGCAAACCTCAAGAAGGCCATTGAAGGCGGCTATGGGGAACCCAAGGACGAAAAACCCTCGACCTCAGAAGACGAGGAGAGGAAGGGGCAATTGAGGGATATTGCTTTAGACGATGTCGCCACAACCCCCGAGGAACCGGTGAACGAGGACGATATCTTCAACTTTTAGGGGAAGTAGCGCGCTCGCATGTTGAACCGGCCAACTTGCCGAGTATAATAATCGAGCCGTGGGGCATTAGCTCAGCTGGGAGAGCGCCTCGTTCGCAACGAGGAGGTCGGCGGTTCGATCCCGCTATGCTCCACCATTTTTATTTACTTGTTGTCGTCGTCCAAAGTCACTTATCCGAAGTTGGACAAAAACCGATATTCAGATAGATAGGTCCCTTTTTGGGGTCTTTCGTGTCTTGAGGTCATAAAACTTAAATACGTAAACGTCGCCGATTAACACACCAGTGCTTTAAAAGGCCCGTTTTGGGCCTGGCGGTCGAATCCCGTTTTGGTGGAAATTAGCGGATTTCGAGGTCTTTCGAATACGGGAGGATGGCCTCGATCGGCTTTTTGATGACGTTCTTCAGGGCGTACCCGAAGTACCAGTAGGGATCGAGCTCGTTGATGACCGACGTGCGGATTACCGAGAATAGTCTGATGGCTATGAGTGCGCCCGAAAACCTTCCTGTCGTGGGCCTTCCCATCGATTTCGAAAAGACGGTCTGGTTCTTGACGTTAATGTGTCTCCAAGCGAGGACACCGAATGGCTTTCTTCGAACGAGATGTGCCTTTGTTCAGGCGTAACAAATCGGTTATTTCAAAACATATAAAAATATATTCAAAGAAGGAGAGTTGGAACCAAATCAAACTGTTGCAAAAAACGCAACGGTTCAAGCAGAAGGGAACAAAATGGTTAAAAGAACCACTGAGTTTTATAACCTGGATGTAATCATTTCGGTTGGCTACCGCGTGAAATCTAAAAACGGTGTGGCTTTTCGAAAATGGGCGAGCTCTCTCCTAATAGAGTATTTGTTACGCGGGTATGTAGTTGATAGTGGCAGCGCTCTGGTGACCAACGAGAATTACATTAATCCGATAAACAAAGTCGAAAGCATCGACGCAAGGCTTGCCAGAATTGAGGAAGAACACAACCCGGACTTAAAAAAGGTTTTCTTTGGCGGCTCGAACCCAATTATCCTTGGAGGCTTGGTTATTTCCTCTTGTTCTTCTTTTCGGCGGAGCGCTTGTCGGCGATGATTTTCATTTCTTTCTCGGTAAGAACCTTCACTCCGTTTTCTTCCGCCCATTTGACGCAGCCTTGCAGGACGAGTTTCAGGAAGGGGCGCGGTACCTTCACGATGGTTTTGAGGGCATCGTCGGTAAAGGTGACGTCGGTATTGAGCCTTTTGGCGGCGTATTGAACGGAAGTGAGGTCGACCTCGCGGTCAGGGATTCCAATCGCTTGGGGTTTGGTGAAATCGCTGCACCAGAAGTATTTGGAATCGCGGTACCCCCAGTTAGTCGGCAAGGGGCAGAAATTGGAACGGGTAGCCCCTTCGACGATTGCCTCCTTATATGCGGGCTTTACGAGGATCTTATCGATGCGGAGGATGAAATGGGCTCCGAATTTGGAAGTGATTCCGTTGAAATCATGATATGGGCCATCGTATTCGTCTAAGACAGGATCGTTTTGGGCCCCATCGAGCTCTTTCATCCACGTGCATTCGAAAACCTGAAGCGCTTCCTCGAGGATCTTGGGGCAGGGGTCTTTGCTTTCTTTGGAGGAAAAGGAGTCCACGGGGTGGAAACGAAAGTCCTTCATTTTCTCCTCGGGCGTGTCCCCGGGAAAGCCGCAGGCGACGTGCTGGGCGAAATTCTTCTTGGAGTAGGGCAGGAAGTTGATCGTGCATTTGCCATGTCTCAATATGCCTTTGGCGGTATTGGATGTGTTGCGGCATTCGAGCACCATCGCGTAGTACTGCTTTCCAGCGATGTAATAGGGAAAGATGAGCGAATAGGAGCCAAAGCTCGTGTGGGTCTTGTTCTCGTTTAGCGTTCCGATGAGGGTGAGCGGCATCGGAAAGAAGGAGGAGGACTGATAGAAATTGTCCTTGATGATGATTTCTTTGAATTGGTTTTTCATGATGAATTCCTTATTGAAATGAGGATAAGCGAAAGCGCGGCAGAATGCATTCGAGTGATTCCCAATATTTGCATATCAAATGTCGGAGGAGAACGCGGGTTGGCGTGGCTGAAAAAAGGATAAGATATGTAATATTTCCATATGTAGTTCAAATCCGAAAAAGTTCGATGACAAGCACTTTTTTAGCACTTTTTTAGCACGTCTACCCCGCGAGTTGCGAGTTCGTCAGGAAAAGGCCGTCTTTTTCTTGACTTTTATATGTTTTTGCCAAAATCTAAAGGTAACTTTTCAACAAGGAGGATACATATGTCTGAAAAGAAAGGTCCGTCGGTTTTTAGGAAAATTTTGAACGTCTTATTCAACATCTTCTGGGCGATTTTCGGTGGCATTGGAATGGCGTTGTCCTGCATTGGCAACGGCATCGCGACCTGCCTGATGATCATCCCGATCTTCTTCGGGATCCCCCTCGTCCACTTCCGCATGGTCGGCCTTGCCTTCGCTCCGGCTGGAAAAACCGTCAAGCTCAACTTCGGCAAAGCGCCCGTCCGCAACGTCTTCTACTGGATCTTCGGTGGCTTTTTCAGCGCTATTTGGAACTATGTTTATGGTGCGCTCCTCTGCCTTACCATCATCGGCATCCCGCTAGGCTTGCAGCAATTCAAGTTCGCTAAGTACTTCCTTGCCCCCTTCGGTGCCAGGGTTCTTAAGAACGGGCAGGACATACTTCCCGATAAATCCAAAAAGGCTGCCCCCGCCCCGGCCGCCGCTGCCGCTCCTGCGCCCGCCCCGGCCCCGAGCAAATACGACGATTTAGCCAAACTCAAATCCCTTCTTGATAGCGGTGTCATCACTCAAGAGGACTTCGACGCCAAGAAGAAGGAAATCCTAAATTCCTGATTCGATAAAAGAGACCTAAAAACCAAAACCGGGCGTAATAAAAGCTCGGTTTTTTCGTTGCCTTCAAAGGACGGATTGGTTTAGACAATGACACTCTTGTCGTTGCCCAGAGTCACTTATTCAAAATTGGACAAAACGACTTATCCAGCACAGATTAGGCCTCTTCGGAGGTCTTTTCTTGTGTCATAGGACAAAACGGCCTATTAACATGTATTTCATAGGACAAAACCGTGCTCGGCAGCATGAATAGAAGTCGTCAGGAATGGCTCTTTTTCTTTATCCATACAATCCGTCTTAGTTCATTCGTGAATTTTATTGTCTTACGATAAATTTTATTGCAAAACGATAAATTTAATCCTACTATGACAAACAGGAGGCCGTTATGGAAATCCAAAAAATCAAAAAGATAGCTACAGCATTTGTCATCACCTTCGCCCTTACGGGGCTAATCTCACTTTTGTTTATCGCGCCCATTCCCTATATTCGCGATCAGCAATGGGAAGCGCAGCCTACTGCATTGGGCTTAGTGGAAATGATTGGGTACATCGTGTGTTCGCTTTCCGTTTATGCCCTCTTATTTTTGATCCTTAAAGCGGTTCTTAGTGGGCCAAACGACACGTTATTCAAAGACAATTTCGCAAAGCCGGCCTTTCTAGGCGGAAAAATACTCTTTTGCGGTTCGCTCGCTTTTGAAATTCTTTTCATAATCGCCCTTATCGTCCGTATCGTTTCGAAGAATCTTTTCGCTGGATCGAATGCATATATGGCGATCGTTAACGAACTAGGATTTGAGCTCGCTTGCGTCCTCGTCGGGCTGATTGGACTAGCGATAAGCGTTGCGCTTGTTCTTTTTGGGAAGACGCTTCGCAAAGGCGAAGAATACAAAGAAGACAGTGAGGCCATCGTATGATTTGCGTTCACTTAGACAAAATGATGCGCCTACGTGGCGTCGGCTTAACCGAACTTGCCGAAAAAGTTGGGATCACCAACGCGAATATGTCCCTTTTGAAAAACGGGAAAGTCAAAGGCATCCGTTTTGAAACCTTAAGCAAAATATGCGAAGTCCTTTCCTGCCAGCCTGGGGACATCCTCCAATATATGGAGGCATAGCCATGAAAAAACAAGGCTTGGTCTTGCCGATCCTCGGACTCCTTTTGAGTATCGCTGGCACCGTAGCGTTCCATTTCTCTACCAGGAAAAGTTATTGGTGGACTTTGATTTTGGGAGGCATCCTTTTGGTTTCAGGCGTGGTTATTTGCGCCATCGGCATTAAGAAATGCCATGGGTTAGGAAAGGGCTTCTCCATCGCCGGGGTCGCATTATCGGGAGTGCAAATCTCCGTAGCGCTATTCTACGCGGCGTTCATCGCGCTTTTGTTTGTTCCAGTCGATAACGACCGTTATTGCACCTTGCCAGAGACTTTTGAAAGGTTCGCCGGTGCGGATAACTACTTATTTAGCCCCCTGACCGAAAATGAATATTTCGATAAGGACCAAAGCGTTTTCAAAACAATAAAGGGGCTTTCCTTCCACGAGATTGATAAAGAGTCGACCATGCATGCCGATTTCGTCATTTCCGACAACTCAGATAGAACGATCGCCATAGACACAGAGCGTGGGATCATCGTATCCACGCTATATGGGGGCACGTTCATGCCCAATGGTCGAAAAGCATTTAAAACCGAAGACTCATTGTTAGCGGCAAAAGACGCCTTTTTAAAGTTAAGACAACAAGGCGAGGAAGGATATCGATCCGATTGGGCAAAGGAAAAGGATCGTTCCATTGATGAATTCTCCCATTCCCAAGCCGTTGATCTAGAGATGGGAGACATGACGAAGAGCTCTTGGGAATTGTCAAAGGTAGAAACCTTAGACATCGCTTTAAGCGTGGCTTATGGCTCTTTGCTGGAACAAAGTGACATCGTCTTGGCAAAAGATATCCTCTTAAGTCCGCTGCCAGAGGACAAACCCATCTATCGCATCCATGGAACGCTTAGCGAAACATCCCACATGACCCTATATTTCATCGATGCGCAAGAAGCATGGCTAATCACGTCAACCTATAGGGTTTATCAAGAAGCCCATGGCGATCATATTGACTGCGACAAACATTGGTTCCTTTCATATCAAAGGCTTATATATGCGGAAGAAGCCGCGATAAAGATCCGTAGCCTCGTCGAGTCTGGTTTTTCGGCAGAATCGGCATTATAAATAGAGGATATTGTTCAACCATCAGGCGAACCGACTTGAAAGCTGCGTTATTGAATGCTCCTGGACGCTTCCTTACGATGAAGCTGTGATGGCAAAGCAATTCAATATGGAGGGCAATCATCATGGAACTAGGAAAAAAGATTCGGCAGCTTCGTTATAAAGTCGGCCTTACGCAGGAACAGCTCGCCAATAAATTGGGCATCGGACCGCAATCGATATCCAAATGGGAAAACGGTGTGTCGATGCCGGACATCACCACGCTTCCGCTTCTTGCGGAAACTTTTGGCATCAGCATCGACGACCTTTTTGACTTGAGTAACGAGCAGCGCCTGAATCGCATTGAGAATAGTTTGGATAGCAATGAGGAGTTGCCACCGGACTTATTCCGGGAATACGAGGATTTTCTGAAGACGCAGCTTGGTGATGCGCAGAATAAGAAACGGGCCACGAGCCTTCTTTCTTATCTATATTGGCATCGCATGAACTCGGATGCACAAAAAGCCGCTCGCTACGCCAAGGATGTCATCAAGATGACGCCAGGCGAAAAAGACTGCCAATGGGTTTTGAATCGGGCAGAAGGCCATGCTGCCTGGGATTGGAACATGGCAAACCACGCCAAAGCGATTGAATTTTGGCGCGATGTTGTTGAAGAGAATCCTGAAGTTTGGTTGCCATACCTCTACCTAATCGATAACCTTCTTGCGGATCATCGAGCAAGTGAAGCAGAAAACTATCTGGAACGGGCGGCCCGGCTTCCTGAGGCTAAGCCAGTTATGGTCCAAGTCTACAAGGCGCATATCGCGCTAGCTCGTTACGATGAAAAAACCGCGGATAGGATCATCGAAGAGCTGGTGCAGACGCATCCGGAAGACTCTGCTTGCTTATTTGAAGCCGCCCAGTACTACGCGAGAAAATGCAGTTATGCCAAAGCAATCGAACTCTATGGGCGTTCTTTCGAAAAAGAAGTGCGGAGGCCGCGTTTTTCCGATGAACTGATGGGCATTGCGGATATCTATGAAATCATGGGTGAGTATGGGAAAGCCGCCCAGACCTACGACCGCATTATCGATCTATTGAAGAATGAGTGGGGCTTAAGCGAAGACACTGGGCTTGAACTTGCGCGAAAAGAGAAGTCGCGGCTGCTTGCCAAGACTCAAAAAGCATAAAAAGCGGCTTTGCAGCGTCATAGCGAAAAGAAATGCCCTCCCTATGAAGAAGGCTTCGACCTCGGCAGTTTGAATAGAAGTCGTCAGGAATGGCGGCTTTTTCTTACGGCTTCGTTTTTTAAGTGCAAATTGCACTTTAAGATTGTACTTTAAAGCATTTTCGGTAACGCTTTCCTATCTCATTAAATGTTTTTTAGTCTAGACAACGGTGCTTCTTTTTGGCTCGCCCTTTTCGATCGGGGACGGTTGTTGCGCGATGTGCCTTAGATGTTTCTACGATAGAATAACGGGGAAGGCACCAAGGCAATATGGTTCGGCTGGAAAAGTACCAATGTCGTCATTATCAGCAGGTCTGTGATTTTTTGATCGAAATCAACGAAGAGAGCCGTTACCACAACAACTGGAATTGGGCGCGCTTTGAGTGGATGCATGAGCATCCTTTGACGAAAAAGGAACTATTAGGCGAAATGGGGCTTTGGCTTGACGATGACCGCATCGTCGGAGCGGCCCTGATCGACATGTTTTTTGGCGAAGCCTTCATAGGCACACTTGCGGCATACCGGCACCTCTATCCGGAAATCTTGGCCTATGCCTTCGACCATTTGAAAGACGACCAAGGCTTAGGGGTCGCCATTCACGATGACAACACATATGAGATTAGCGAGGCTTTGAAACAAGGTTTCGTCAAAGAAGAAGCGGAGGAAACCGACTGCGTCATCGACCTAAATGAGGAACGTCCATTATCCTTACCGGATGGGTTTACGGCCGAGGCCTATGACGCCCAAAAGCATCCGCAGGAAATAGAATGGCTCTTTTGGCAAGGTTTTGACCATGGAAACGACCGAGAGGAATTCCTAAGGCAATATAAAGGGCCAAGCAGGACTAGACCTCACTTCAACCCTTATCTATGCATCGTCATCAAAAATGAGCAGGGGACGTTGGTCGCAAGCGCTTCTACCTGGTATGACCCAAGAACGGATTACGCCTATGTTGAACCCGTCTGCGTCATTCCTGACTACCGCAAGATGGGCTTAGGGAAAGCCGCGGTGTACGCCGCGATAAACCGCGCCAGGGAACTCGGGGCGAAAAGGGCGATCGTCAATTCCGGACAAGAGTTTTATAAACGCATCGGTTTTAGGGAAAAGAACCATTATTCGTTCTATTGGAAAAAAGAGGAAAGGACCGTTCACGGGACTACCTATAAGTTGGATCGCTTACTTGGAAAGGGCAAAGGCGGCTATTCGTATTTAGCTAAGGCCGAAGACAGCGAATACGTCCTGAAGCAAATCCACCACGAACCATGCGAATATTACAAATTCGGCAACAAAATCGAAGCGGAGCGGCACGATTACCAACGATTGCTGGAGGCTGGGGTCCGCATTCCGAAGATGCGCGACATCGACCTCGAACAGGAAATCATCATCAAAGAATATATCGAAGGCGAAGTCATTTCCGATTTGATTCAGGAAGGACGTGCGATTGAAAAGTACATCCCCCAGGTAGAGGAAATGGCGAGATTAGCCAAGGAAAAAGGGCTCAACATCGACTATTACCCCACGAATTTCGTGGTTCGAAACGGACTTCTGTATTACATCGACTACGAATGCAATTCCTACATGGATGAATGGAGCCTCGAAAACTGGGGCATACAATACTGGAACGGCGAAAAGAAGCTGTAGCCCCTCCTTCAAAAACAAAAAAGTCACCGACGTGCATCGGTGACTCGTTTATCGCTTAGCGATTAGTCCATTTGAACCGCCCAGCCAAGGGCGACCTGCGCGGTTTTGCTGCCGCAGTAGGCGACGTTGTTCCTCGTGCCGACGGCTAAGTCGCCCTCGGCGTAGATGCGGCTAAACGTGGCGACGTTGGCATCAAACCAAGTGGAGGCGCTGTTGATATCGGTGAAGAACCAAGCGAAGAAGGCTTCCTTCGAGTCGGTCTTGGCTGCGCTGAGGTGCTCTTTGAGGTTTTTGGCCTCGGTGAAGACCTGAGCGGTCGGGAGGGCTTTGTATTGCTCGGCGCTGTAGACTTGAGCGCTATAACCCTTTCCTTCGAGGGTGGCTTTGACGGCGCCGGCGCTTTCAGATCCTTCCATCATACAGGAAGTGAGGGCGAGGGCCGCAAGGGCGGTGACGGCGATTTTGCGGAATGCGTGCATAGTATTTCTCCTTTACGTAACCCTGAGCAGACGTCTAGGGTTAAGGAATTATAACTATTATTTCTCGTTGTTTGCATCATGTACGTGCGCCTTCAGGTTATAATCGCAATATGCGAGCACGGATATTTGGCATGCTACTTATCGCTTCCCTCTCTGCTTCTTTTGTTGCCTCTTGCTCCTCATCGCCTTCGAAAAAGAGCATCTATGTCGCTTGGAGCAACAAACAAGACAGCTATAGTTTTATTTCCACGCTTAAAACGATTGAGTCCATTGGCTGCAAGCCGGTTGTTTTGGATATGGTCCGCGCGAATGACTTGGCTTACCAAGAAGATGGATCATTAATCGACGCCATCGACGAACACGGCATCCTTTTGTCGGAATTGGCGAGCAAGGTAAAGACCAACACGTGGAAGCGTTCCAACGTAGAAGAAATAGCCAGAGGCATTGACTGCGTTATCTTCCCGGGTGGTTCGGATATCTGCCCTACTTTATGGAAAAACGAAGGGAAGTGGCATGGCATCGAAGGGGACACGGATTACAGCGCGGAACGCGATGTATCGGACTATCTTTTGATGTCCTATTGCCTCGAGAAGAACATCCCAACCTTGGCGATCTGCCGTGGCATGCAGATGCTTTCCGTGGTTTCAGGCGCGGAGATGATCAACGACATCCCAACTTATTTCGCTTCGTTAGGGAAAGACGATGGCGATACGCACCGCGATGCGGAGAAAAAGGTTTTCGCCGCCCATGACGTCGATATCGTCGACACCTCCTCGCTCCTTTATAGGACTTTCAATGTTCCCGTCATCGAAAACGTTCCTTCGTGGCATCACCAAGGAGTCTTGTCCGTCGATGGAACAAACTTGGCCCTGACGGCGGAAACGGTGACCGATGGGGTACGGATTATCGAAGGGGTGGAGCGAAAAGACCTTTCTTTCTGCGTTGGGGTGCAATTTCATCCTGAAGTCGCCGTGAGGAAGATCGTAGAGAAAGAAATAGACGCGGATCGTTATATGGACTGGGGATCTGCATCGGCTTTATTCAAAGCGTTGGCACAAAGATAAAAGCGCGTCGAAAATGGCTCCCTTTTTATGGGAAAGATGTGAGTTCCGCAGCCTGGGCGGTTTTGCTTCATGCAAAGATGGATGATATAATTTCAATACCTATGGGGGCCCTACGACAATCGCTTCATCGACTGGTCGCGGTATTCGCACTTATCGCACCGCTATTTTCCTGCGCGCCTTCACTGAAAGCCCTCACGCCCAAGAAAGCGGATGAGCGCACCGTCATCCCCATCGATCAATCTCGGGCGCATCTTTACGAACACCGCCATCTCGATTACGTGCAATTCAATATGATTGGTACCACGACTGAGAAGAATTGGGATGCCAATTTTATTGAGCCACTGGAATATGAGGCGACCAAGCAAGGACGCAATGGAACCACAAGCCTTGGCGAACTCGTTGTCAAAGGCAATGGCTTGGGGGACATGGGCTATTACACCCCGGCTAATTTCTTTGATTACAGCGCCTTCTCCGTCTACACCGACGTGAGCATGGAATTCACGTTTCGTTCCAAGACGACGGATACTTATAAGCTCTTCGACTGTAAAGACACCAAACTCGACGGGAACTCCCTAGGAAATAAAATCGGCGCCGGTGCGGTCATCGCATTGAAACGTTACAAAGGTTCAAGTAGCTGGGTCAAAGCCGCGGAATGGCTCGATATCCCTGACGGCACCAAATGCGTATATGACGTGCCTGGATCGGACGTGCTCCAAGGCGTCTATATCCGCTTCGTCGCGGCCTATCAAACCCGTAATTTGGAAACGAGCGCTGTGATCTACAAGAACTACCGCTTTTATGATTACCTTCAACGGGAAAACGTCTTCCTTTCCAAAAGCGGAACCGCATTGACCATTCAGTCCGCTTCCACGCCCAACCAAAAACATGCGCTGAGCGACTTCGGTTATGAACAAAAGGACTACCAAGGCGTCCTTGCCCTAGATTCGGCACACCGAGCGGACAAGCTTTCTCTTGGAGGCTTTTCCAACCTAGCGAACTTCTCCATTGAGGGCGAAGTCATTCAAGCGATCGAAGTGAAATCGGGCATTGAGCCTCGTGTTCCTATGTTCGCCTATAACGGAACAAGTGGCTCTATTAAATTGCATCTAGAAAACAACAGCTACCGCGTTTCGTCGATATATGCGCGGCAAAACGATGAGATTTCCACTTCGATTCATTCGGTTCATGTTAATGAAAGCAAAATCACGGAAACCGATGCAAATCTCGCTCCCTTTGGGAAAGGCGCGTTGCTTTTGCAGGGTTTATCGAAAAATAACGACGGCTATTCTTGGACCACGATAAAGACCTTACCTAATGTCATTACCACTGGCGAAACGATCACATTCGATGTTTCCACGGCAGTGACTTACATCTTACTTCGCGCGATTTATGTGACTTCGTTTAAATACGATGCGTTGATCGTTGAAAGCGCCGTAACTTATTTCCAGGTGTTCGATTATTCCGGTACTTTGGAATCTGGCTCTACCAAATACAAAGGCATCTACTCCGTTGAGGAAGGATATAACTCTGAGCTCGCCGCTTTTGCCGCCGGGGCGAGCTTAGGCGACGGCTCGGTTTCCTTCTCGGCGTTCAAGGTCACTAAAGTCTTAGGCAACGAAGTCCAATATGCATATAATGGCGACGCTTATGTGACGATGACTGAGTCGACCCGGACGTTCACCAAAGAAGGGAAATACCGTTTCAAGGTGACCAACGATTTCGGCGAGACCGCCTACCGAACGATTTACCTTATCGATATCGGCGGGGACAACGGCAAATCCCGTTATTTCCAAAAGTTCGGAACCTTCCTCGATCAAAGCAAACGCGTCTATGCGCCCGAATCCGGCGTTCCTTGCTATGGCCCGGATGTTGACTTCTCCTTAAGCGCATCGCCTTATTGGCCAGGTCTCAGCATCTCCATCATGCGCGTATCCAAAGGAGGCGAAGCCGAAACACTGCAAGAGGTGGCGGATATCCATCAGGATTTCACCGGTACGTTCCATGAGCTTGGACAATACCGCGTCGTGATTGACACCAGCAATCCTTCTTCTAGCGGCGACCATATCCGTTACACGATTTCCTTCAACATCGTGGATTCTTCTTCCTACACCCCCGTCGTGAATTACGATCTTCTTCACGGTGGGCTTTCCTCTTCTTCCTTCGCCAGCAAGGATTATTTGGTCCGCTGCCCCACGTTAGGCAAAGGGGACCTCAACTTCGTCTACCCCTATACGGTGGGCGGCTATAATGACGCGTTGACGTTAGCCATCGAACTCGAATTCCTAAGCGTTGAAGACCTCACCGATGGCACCTACCGATATAACGGCAAGGTCTATGCGGATAAGTTCGATCTTTACGACGCTTTGAAAGCGGTAGCCAAAACCCGGGTGGAATCCGCCTTCCTCAACGCGAATCTATTCGCGAAAGAAGACGAGGTTTCTTACCGCATCGAGGACATCGCCTCGCTGCATCTGGATGAGGACGTCTATGTCGTCCGAGACGAATCAATCCTCAAATCGTTGGTAAAAGACCCGGTGTTTGTAAACGGCTATTCATTCGTGAGCTTGCGTGAGTACGAATGCTCTTCCGTTCAAATGGTTTCTCCTAGTGGCAAACTCATCAATATTCCTTTCGATACGGTCGTCGACACCCTTTTAGAGGAAAGCGGTATCTACGAAGTCATTGAAACCAACTGGTGTGGACAGACCCGTTATCAGGTCGCCTATGCCCATAATGGACATGTGGGCTTAGGCTTCAAGCTCCGCTTCTTTGACGATGCGGGAAACATGGCAAGCGCCATCCGCGTCTATGGCAACGCAGGCGAACTTCAAGGCCAAGCGTTCTACTTTGCGGACGTGTTTGACGAATATGATCCTTACTCGTATGTGAAAGTCACGTGTGGCAGTGAATCCGTGTCGCTTTTGCCCGAAGAACTCAAAGGCAAAGTCATCGATGCGGATGGAACATATGAAGTGCGCGCGCAAAACCGCCTTGGAAACCATTATGTGTTCCGCCTTGTCATTCGTAACGGTAAAGGGACCTCTTTCATACCGCATGAAGATCCCGATAACCCGTTAACCTACACGTCGATTGGAGGTATCTAAGATGAAGAAACCCATCCTCCTTCTTGCACTTTCCACCCTCTTGTTGACTGGCTGCGCGAATAACGACGGTACCGTCAGCGTCAGCTTCGATAGCTATTCCTTCTCCGTGGACTCTAATCCGGGATCTTATTCCTATCCTGATCCTTCCAGCGAAACTCCGCATTCTTCTTCCGCTGATCCTTCTAGCGAATCCACGGAACCTTCTTCACTTCCTTCTAGCAGCGAATCCAGTCAAGAAAGCATTCCAAGTTCCAGCAGCGAAGAGACTACCCCCGTTACACCGAAAAACGTTCGTTACGCTTCTCCCGATATGCCCGAATCGATGGTCATTGAAGACCTCAAAATCGTGGAAGACGACAACTATTATTCCTCGTTAGCGATTCAACTTGCCGAGCGGGAAATGGCCTCTTTAGGTCTAAACACATTCCGCGCCTTTGCGATGATCCCCGATGAATCCGGGGAAAGCGATGAGCCAGAGCACATCCTTCCAGGCATCGCCTTCTCGGACGGAAGCCTTTATTCCATCGACGAAGAGGGCAATGAGTATTATTCCTGCGGTTTTATGCAGATCGCCGAAGGAAAGGCCGAATACGAATTGACCCCCGAAATCGCCTCCAAAGGCATCGCGGTGGTCGCCCAAGATGGCAGCGATACTCGTTATATCATCGAATCCAACGCATTCGTTGATGGCTTCTCGGGACTAAGCAACGGCCATTACTTCTCTTATAAGCAGACGGCGCCATTTGTGATTTCCGTGGAATCGAAGAAAGTCAGTGGTCCCGTCAAATCCTATGCAGACGCAGACCTCGATCTCTACGATTACGATCACGAGGAATACCTGTATCAAGCCTCCATCTTCCGCGGTTCGACCATCGGGGCTTATGCGATTTATGGTAAGGCGGCGAACGCTTATAAAAACGCGGTCGCGGCATTAAACGAAGCCATCCGCATCCAAGAAGAAAACGGAATGCAGATCGCGTTGAATAGTTTCGTGGTCTTTGACCTCGATTCCTTAACAGCCGACGTTGCTAATCTCCAAGAAGAATTCGTCGGCATGGAAGGGTTCGAACTCGCCCAGAACCAATACATCGTAGCCACCGCGGATGGGTATACAGTCGTCACCGACAACAGTTATGAATCAGCGCGCACGGCCCGTGGCTTCTCGGGGTTATTGAAGACGTTAACGGGCGCTGCGCTTACCGGCGGAGGAGCGATGCTGATGGTCGCTGGGGCCGCGGCCACGATGGCGTGCCCTTTACTAGGTGGGCTCATGCTCCTTACGGGCCTAGGCGAAGTGATTTTTGGCGCAGCGGATGTCGTCGAAGGCGCCCAAGACATCATCGCTTGCACAACGGGCAAGATCGAACCAAAGAGCTATAACCCAATCAAAGGATTGTTCGGACAACTCTTTGGTGACGAAGAAGCAGGGGAGAAAGCCTACCATTTCTGCGAGGCCGTCCTTGGGTTAAGCGCAAGCTTCTATGGCCCAATCAACATGGCCTTCCAGGCAGCATCGGGTTTATCGGGAAGTTTCTCCACTGCCATCAGCGTCGGTCGGACCATCGCGGTCCATGCGGTGAAAATCGGCATCACGACCCTTGTATCTTTGGGTGTAGGACGCCTTTCCAAGGATGCCGCAAGCGCCGCGGGCATGGGAGAAATCGGTTCTCAAATCGTAGGCATTGGGATGAGCATGCTCACGGGCTTCCTCGTGTATCGCGGCTTAGACAAACTCGACCGTTCCTTGGATTTATCCGGACTAGGAAAAAAGCGCCCTGTTTCTCTTTCTGAAATCGAGGAAGAGCGGGCCAAAATGCGTATTCGCAAAGGCGGGGACACCGATATCGCCGATGGACAGCCTGCGCTTTATAAGGAGCGGAATTACTACGCCAAAAAGGTGTATTCCGACGAATCCGTAAGCCGTTTCTCCACCGAGCAATCCATCAAAACGAGATATTCGACGAAATATTTCGATGAGAGTTTGCAACCCTTCGGCCCCGCTTTACGGATGAAGGCCATACAATCGAAGCAAAGCCTCGTCGCAGGGTTCCTGGACTATGAAACGAAAACGATTTACCTCGACTTTGCCCGCATCAAAGAAGACGGCATCTTGATGCTGCGCACGGTGGCTCATTTGACGCGCCATCTCCATCAATTCGAAACGGCTGATTTCAATTCGCCCGTCATGAAGGCCTTGCGCCAAGAAAACTACGTCGGACCAGACGGACCTATTTACGAATACCTTGATAACGAGGCTGAAAAAGACGCGGAGGCCTATGCCGACTATGTCCAAGCGCGTTGCGAACACGCTTTCGACGTGCGCACCAAAGACCCTAGCGCCACCTTTGTTGAGAACATTTATTCCTTCCCGGATCCGGAGACCTATAGGGCGAACTGATATGAAGAAGAAACTAGGTTGCATCTTATCTCTTCTCTTCGTGGGTCTTTTCGGCGCTAGTTTGGCCTCGTGTGGAAGCCACGAACATGCGTTTACCGAACAAGTCATCGTCAAAAACCCGACGTGCACGGGAGCGGGGGTCGGCTATTTCCTTTGCCCGGAAGACCAGACCCGTACCCAAGATCTTCCCATCGCGCCTTTAGGCCATGTCGAGGCGGTGAAAACCATCGCGCCCACCTGCACCGAGCAAGGCTATGACCTCCATTATTGCACCCGTTGCGGGGAAGAGCTTTTGCGTGATAACTTCGTCGTGGCCAAAGGGCACGTCTATGAAGAGACCATCGTCCCTCCAACCTGCACCGAGCAAGGCTACACGATCTATGAATGCGAGTGTGGCGACGATCACTATATCGGTGACTACGTGGATGCCTTTGGCCACGATTACGTTCCTACGATCGTTCCGCCCACCTGCACCGAAAAAGGATATACGCGTCATGAATGCTCCCGTTGCGGCGACACCTATTTCGACGCTTATGTGGAGTCGCTTGGCCACGACATAACCCATCACGAGGGAAAAGAACCGACCTGCGATGCCGACGGCTGGGCGCCCTATGACGAATGTTCCCGTTGCGACTATAGCACCTACGAACCCTTGCCTGCCTTTGGGCATCATTACCGTAAAACGGTTATCGCCCCGACCTGCTCCGAGGAAGGGCACACCCATTACGAATGTTTGACTTGCGGGAAGGAATACGATGGGGACATCGTGCCCGCCTTAGACCACGACTATGTTTATTATCCCGCCAAGGCGGCAACCTGCGACGAAGCAGGCCACGAGGAATATTATGTGTGCTCGCGTTGCGGCGATACCAACTACAAGGAGATTCCTCCAATAGAAGGCGGACACGAATATACGGAAAAGGTGATCGAGCCAACGGTTTCCTCTCGCGGATATACCCTCCATACGTGCACCCATTGTGGCGCGACCTACAAGACGGACTTTGTATCGCCGCTGCCCGCCCCCAAAGTGTATAGCGCGGACGAAGCCTTATCCGCGGGAATGATTGGTGAGAATGAATTGGTCTATTCCTCCCGCGACGATGATTTCTATTACTACGCGGTTTACCAAGGACGTGTATCGAATTTCATCTTCCATTCGCTGTTTGACTTCACCTGGAGCGAGGCCATGGCCAAATTGGGCACGTATCCTAAAGAACGCGAGGTGGCCAAGCCGATGGACGTGCTTGAAAACTATCAGGCTTTTCAATCCATCTGGGAAGGAAACGTGCGCGAAACGCTTCTTGGTGCGATTCCTCTCTCGCCGAAAGGGACGTTCCAGGTTCTGCCTTCCCAAGATGCCAAATTGACCCAAAAAGCCAGCGATCTTCTTCGTTCCGCCGGCAAGGGGAGACTCCTTGAAACCTACGATCCCAGCTTGGCGACTGTTTCTGCCGCGATCAATGACCTAAGCACCTCTTACCTTCCAGGAGAGAACTTTGACCTCTATGAAGAAGGGGTCCGTTACTCCTATGTCGCGAAAGCCGACCTCGACCTTTACGTAGCGGTGGCTTATGACGTCGCGAATGAGACGTTCCATTATCGCCTTGGCGCGACGCTGGTCGACAAAGTGAGCGAACTCTTCGTTGCGATGACGAAGCGTGGCTTTGACGAATTAGGTGTTGCAAACGACGTCTCATCGCTTGCTTCGTCCAAGATGGGCGTGCCGACGAACTATACGACCAACCATCCGTTGATAACATACGACTTCAACGTAGAACAGAACTTCAGCGTCTATATGGAGGACAGCAATGGGCTTGACTATATCCTCGATGGGGCGGAAGAGGCTTATGACCGGGGATATGACGCCATATATATCGTCTTCACCTTCAAGATGAATTGCGGCGGCATCTTCTCAAGCAGCGGTGCCACCTTCTACGTCGAGATCGACAACAAAGACGACGGTAGGGTCTCAGAAACGGAGCAATTCTCCGTCACCAAAGGCAACCCGCGTTATGAATCCCACCGCGTGAACGCCCTTTTAAGCCTCTTCCCCGGAGGGTTGGTAAGATTCCGCTCGAGGCATAAGAGCGGCTTCGCCTATGACCTTACCGTCACGGCCAAAATGTATCTATATAGCAACACCGCCAAAGCTCTTGGCGCCTATGCGGGAACCCCCGTCGGAGATTTAAATTCTTAACTAACGGGAAATAATCCCCATGAATGGACGTTACAAATTACGAATTATTTTTTTCACGCATACATAAAATGCGCATGCTAGGATTGAAAAAACAAGGAGACATCTTATGAAAAACAAGAAAACTCTGTTGGTCCTATCTTTGGCCTTCATGACTCTTTCCGCGTGTGGTGGCGGAGGAAGTAGCAGCGAGGAAAGCACATCCATCGCTCCCGGCGCGACCATCCAATTATTCAATGGCAATAGCCGCCTTATTGGTACCCCAAAGCCCAATCCAGAGAACCCCTCCCAGCCTTTACCGATGATCGAAGCCAACATCCAAATCGGTAAGTTGCCAACCTATCGCCACAAAGACAAAGGCGACGTTCCCTATGTTGCGGTCGCGGATTTTGCCAAAGCCATCGGCGAGGCGTTCCCAAACATCATCAGCCCTGGCATGACCGGGGAAATGAAAGAGGGTGGCTATTACCTTTATTCTCCGGATAAGAAAGGCGAGTTCATCTTTGATGATGTGAAAGACCTCATCAAAGTAAAAAGCGGTCAGTCCTTTGTCCTTCCTCACCTTGCCGAGAATAACGGTATCGCGGGCGATTACTGCTCCTATCGCGATAACTCGATCAAAGACAGCGAAAAGACGAAGGTTTATAAAGACGACGGCAGCGAAGTCCCCGTCTACGACACATTCTGGTTCAAAGATTACCATTTCGATATCGTCTTCCAAGGCAAGGATTGCTACGTCCCCGTCGAAGCCTTCTCCAAAGTGCTTTTCCGCGACTTTAGCTTCGATATCGCCTATAACGGCGTGGACTATTATTCCAACCTTTCCGAGAGCTCCTTCCTCGCCTCATGGGCCTATTCATCCAAAGGCACTTTCCAAGGACTTTCGGGCATCTATAAGCCCAGCAAGAACAAAGCTGATAACGCACTCTATTGCTTTGAAATGCCTACCAAGCGTCCTTCCGAAACCGACCCCACAGTCATGGAAGATTACACGCGCTTCCTTGTTCTTATGGAAGGCGGAACCGCTTATTGCTCCTTATGCAAAGGCAATGAACTCAATCCCAGCGCAGCCATCTCCGATACCGAAACGGAATACGCTTATTCCTGGAAGAAGGTTGGCGAAGCGCTTTATATCGACGTCGCGGACAACCAAGGGCCCTTAGGAACGATGATGGTCCACTTAGACCAGACCCGCTTCCTTTCGGGTTCGATTTCCAGTCAACTCAGTTCCTATAACTACGATGTCCTTCGCTTCGTTTTCGACACGATCTATGGTTTAAAGGACATCAAGGGTTACAAAGACGCGAAGACGTTCTTCCAAAGGGCAGGCGTCGATGAAGGTCTTAAGTCCAATAACCCCGACAACTACAACGAAGCCTTTGCCAAGCTCGTCCGTTATATCGACGATGGCCACACTTCCTATAACAGCATCACCCCACTTACTTCCTATGATGGTTTGGACAAATCGGGAGAATACACCCAGATCTCTCGCAGCGGTCCGCGCATGACCAAACTGGTCGAGGACAACAAGAAGTACATGGAGGGCAAGATGGCCATGACGAAGAAGCTCGATCCTGAGGGCATGAATCCTCCGGGCGAAACGAACTACTATCAGGGCATCAAGTTCTCCAAGGACAAGGAAACCGCGATCATCTCCTTCAACGGCTTTGCCAACAACGGAGACAAAATCTCCAACATGGGCGAGCTCTTCCCCGCGGATTATTCCATCGAGGAGTCCGAATACAACATCCAGACCCGTGCCAAGCTCATCGCTTCCACGACGGATGGATTCAGCCAGGCCTTCAAGATCCTCGACATCATCAACAAGACGAGCAAAATCGTCAAAAACGTCGTCGTCGACCTGACCACGAATGGCGGTGGCGAAATCGCGACCATGCCTTACCTTACGGCCTTCTTCCACGATGACCCGACCTATGCGATAAAAGACGTCCATAACGGCGTCACGCGCGAATACCATTACAAAGTCGACCTCAATGGCGATGGAAAGTTCGGCGATGTAGGGGATACCTACAAAGGTAAGTTCAACTTCTACTTCCTCACCAGCGCGTTCTCCTTCTCATGCGGAAACTGCTTCCCGGGCATGGTCAAAGAAGGTGGCGCGAAGATCATCGGTGAACGAAGTGGTGGCGGAACTTCCCCCGTCGGCATCTACTTCGATGCGCTTGGATCTTTCTTCAACATCTCCAACCATTACGACATGTGCTACAAGGCCGATGGGAAATACGTGCAAAACGATGCGGGTATCCCGCTCGATCACGCCTTCCCTTACGCCGAAGGCAACTGGTATGACCCCGACGCGGTCCACGCCTTCCTCAAGACGATTCAATAACCTGACGTAAAGACAAAACTGGCCCGGTAACGAGCCAGTTTTTCTCAATTCGAGGATTAGTCGAGGGAGTAGACGAACTCGAAGAACCAGAATCCCTAGACGTTGTCTTTCCCATTGTCGCATAGGTGCGCTTATCACTCGCAAGGAGGGACGCTACGTCGCGATTTGCGTTTGTTTACATTGTCTCTTCCTTGTGGCAAGTTTGTGGCGGAACGCTTTGTATCATTGGTATCGTCGGAGGGAGCAAACCATGAACCGAAAAGAAATGAAGGAACTGAAAAGCTGCAGCAAGGAGGGCCTCATTAAGTTAATTAATGATCCTCGGTATGTCCAAAACAAGGCGATGCAGTTCCCCGCGATCGTTGGGTATCTGGCCCGACATGGCATGGTTGGCGGCACCTCCAAAGGGGAGTTCTTGGAACTTGTTTACGCCGCACGTAACGAGCTCCTTGCCCAAGCCGCCGAACAACATGTTCACGCCAAAGATCCCATCGCTTACGATGACCTTGGTGGCAACTTATCCGGCCCCATGGATACCCGCGTCAAGGAATTCATCCGCAACCCCATCGGCGCGATGGAACGGGAAATGGAAACGCTCCATAACCGAAAAGAACACGCCCATCCCGACCAAGATCCAGATGAGACTGCCTATATCAACCAACTGAAGGTGAACGCGGACATTTTGAGAATGCAACTCACGGTCTTTAGGGAAGATAGGGTCCGTTATAACGATAAAATGGACCTTTATGACGTGACGAGCCGCTTAGGCAAGAAGATGCCGGAAGGGGACAAGGACCTCGATGCCTCGATGAAGCGCATCAACAGCGGTTTCTTCGGCACGTTGTTCCGCCGTCCTTCCAAAGAGTTCAAAGAATTCCAGGAATCGTTCAAGATGTTCCGCGATGTAAGCCGCGCCCATAGCGGGAACACCCAAGACCTCGAAAAGAAGACGACCGCCTACCTGAAACACGCCATCCCGAACTTCAAATATTCCAAGGGCATGAACAAAGAGGAATTGCTCGCTGGCTTATCCAAAGGTCAAAAAGCACGCGCTGGGTTCTGTATGGATGTCCTTGATTCCATTCAAGAGCATAAAGAAATAAAGCCTTATATGGAAAACGTGGAGCGCGCGGTAAACGGGCAAAAAATCAAACCCATTGAGCAGCAACAACCCGAACCGGTGAACGAAATACAGCAGAAAACCTTCCAAAACGCCATCGAAAAGGAACTCGAGGAACCCGAGGTCAAAGAAGTGAAGGTCGTCGAAGCCAAAGAAGAGGCACCGCAGATCGAGCAAAACGACCTCGCCGCCTAATCCATCAAACAAGGGTCACCATGTCGTGGCCTTTTTCTATTCGCCGATTCGGGGAATGCAAACAAACGACGGGATCTTTACAATCTATGATGTAAACGGGCGGTAACAATATGACCCTAGGTGAAACGCGCACGAATGCACCGTTCACCTTTTGGATTAAGGAGGAATCACATGAAAATCCAGAAACCGATTCTATTGCTTATGGCGGCTGCGGCCCTTGCTTCTTGCGGTGGAGGGAACCAGCCTACTTCCAGCGAAACATCCACTGGAACAAGTAGCGAGGCGACAAGTTCGTTGATGCCTTCGAGTGAATCCTCGAGCCAAGCCCCGCAAAAATTTCTCATCACGTTCAACGACGAAGAAGGGAACTTGCTGGAATCCAAATTGTGGGAAGAAGGCGTCATCCCTTCCTATCGTTATGAGAAAACCGATACCGACGAATGGGACTACATCGTTCAGGGATGGTCGCTAACGTTAGGGGGCGACCTCATCGAGATTCCCGCGGTTTCCGCCGCGGCGACGTATTACGCTAAAGTCACGAAAGCCAAAAGGAAATACACGATCACCTTCGATTCCAAAGGCGGCAGCGAGGTCAGCTCCGTTGAAGTGGAATACGGCACCAGCGTGGATGAGCCAGACGATCCAAACAGAGACGGATATAAGTTCGTCGCGTGGTCTTATGACGAAGCGGGCACCAATGAAGTGGAATGGCCCGTCACGGTTACCAAAGACCTAACGGTTTATGCAAATTGGAATGAAGTGGTGGATATCAAAGCGTATTTGAAGGCCTTAACAGGCGCGTTAAAGCAAAGCCCTTATGGCTTCATCCCCGATACGATGAAACCAGAGAATTCCGCTAACCACGTCACGCCTTCTCAAATTGTCTATGACTTCACGAATTTCACCAGCGTGTCCTCCATTAAGTACGGCGGTTTTGGCGAGCAATGGAACATGGTGATTGACAACATCCGCGAGAGCGAACGCTTCTATTCTGTCGTGACGCTTGGAGAGGCAATCATCAACGCCTCGGTTGCGCTATTCAATAACTATTTGGATAGCAATCCAGGTGATACCGCGTCCCACACGCTTAAGGAAACCGAATACACCGCAAAACTCGATTTTTCGGAAGGAGTTTTGTCTTATACAATCCAATATAAGACAGGTCTCAATATCCCATTGTTTGGTGAGGTTTTGCCGCAGATCGACTTGGTTTATGACGTGGAAAAAGAGGAACGTACGGCGCGCATTCAACTAACCGAAAATAACGCCATGCGCTACGTGATCACGAACAATTCCTACGTTATGGCGCTTCAATATGGCGTCTCGTTGCTTAGCCGCAAAGCCTACCTTGAAATCAACAAAGACGAAGAAGGGGCAATAGACGGGCACATCTATGAGTTCGTCCAACTTAAGGACAAGGACCTCGTGCCTTCCTGCGCGGACTTCTATATCGACGAAGACTATGTTTCGGTCGTTGGCAACAAAGCTAGTGGCATCCCGGGATTCACGGGCTATATCAATGAGCTCTATAAAACCAGCGCGGGCAAGCTGCTTGGGTATGAAATCCGCGAAACGATCAACAAATGGGGCGTGACCGCGACATACCATACGTTGTGGTTCAACCTTAACGATATCAATGGCATCAATAACGTTAAGGCCATCAAAAACGAAGAGTCGACCTATGGTCTTGGCGGCAACAACAACCACGATATCTACCTCAACAATAGCGCGAAGATCTTCGAGCCGACCTACAACACCAAGCTGTTGGTCAAGACGTCCCGCAAATACGACGTCGAGTTGCGGAAGCAGTATTTCTATGGTCAGCAAGAAAACAAGCTCGTGCAATATGAAACCGAGATCCCGATGATGTTCATCCAAGCCGACCATGATGGCTATACGAACTTCACCGATTTCCCGAAGGATATCCTTTCCAAGAGCGGCATCCAGGCAAGCGTTGGCCTCTCCTCCACTTATTTAGATAAGATTCAGGCGGATTACGCCACGTTGATCGATCTCTTCATTGCCCATAAAGAAGCGATTAATTCTGACGCCATCAAGACCTTCATCGGTTCACCGGCCATCATTGGTTAGGCTTCCTCTATGATATGGGGCCTCCTTGCTCGGAGGCCTCTTTTCGTTATGAAAAAATGGTAGAGTATGGACATGAAAAAATCTGCGGAACGTCCTGTTATCAATGCGCGCAAAATCAATAAGATGCGCTGCATCGTTGGAATCGTGATTTGCTCGGTGGTCGTCGTGCTTACCGCCGTTTCGTTTTCGCTGAATATTACAGACTATTACAGTGAAAAGACGCCGGAGGCGGGATTTGGCACGCTTCGTATGTTTACGACGCTTTCTAACCTCATGGCGGCGATTGCGGCGTTTGTATGTCTGCCATTTCAAATCGATGGTTTAAGAAGAGACAAATACAAACTGCCTTCTTGGATCGTGACCATCCTGTTTATCGGAACCGTGGGCACGTTTTTGACCTTCGTCGTCGCGCTTTCGCTCATCAGTGCGACTCAAGGGATCGAATATGCGATGGTGCACAATTCGAATCTATTCATGCACACGATCAACCCGATTTTCATCGCGTTGCTATTCACGCTCGTCATCTCGGATTCGCACATCGGTTTCCGCAAGTCTCTCCTTGCCATGATACCCATCACGATTTATGCATTTGTCTATTTCATCATGGTGTTTGTCGTGAAGCAGTGGGAGGACGTCTATAAGACCAACGTGTTTATTCCATGGCCCGTGTCCCTTTTGCTTGTGCTCTCTTTGGCGTTTGGGCTTTCCCAACTTCTACGTTTCTTACACAACAACACCCATCGTTACGTCGAAAGGAACATTGCCCGTTATTACAAGGAATCGAAGGATTATGAGTACCCTCGCGTAACGGAAGCGATTGCCCACCTCGCTAAAGTCGAAGCGGCGTTTTATCACGAGGGAGACGACATCTACATCCCAACGGATATCATCGCCTTGCTTTCGGAGCGTTATAGCGCCTCCGTCCTACCGATCGACATCGAATACGATATTTATCTCGAAAACTATTTAGCGGCCATTAAGGCGGCTAAGGAATAAGGGGACTTCAACAGCGTGAACGCCACCCTTTTAATCGCGTTTTTTGCTGCATGACGACAGCTGCTGAATGGATGGGGTATAGCAATAAGAATGCGATTAAAATTATTAGGACATTACAAATGTATTGTCCGATTACTTATATTTTTAATATAAATGGTAGAAAAAACGCGGATTAAATGGGTTTGCAGTTTCGCTCAACATGGAGAATGAACCGACAGGTTTTTAGTGGAAAAGGACGTGCAGAAATCACGTTTACTATTTCGCTAGTCGTAGACTTTGAATTCATATCACGGAGCATGAAACCGCATTCATTTTCATTTCAAGGGTCGCGCGTACGTTAAGTGCGCGCTATAGTTTGGTAATTGGGGAATTTCCCCGAGGAAGGAGGCGTCAGGATAAATGAACCCGTTTCTTGAGTATCTTGTTCAAAACTGGGCACTGATATTGATTCTTGTCGCTTTCGCCATCGTCTTGAAGATTACTGTATTTTTGGACAAGAAGACCATTATTCGCATGTATGGCTTGATCATTGGCGTCTTCTTGTTGTCAATCTGCGTATACATCGAATTCTATCTGGCCGAGACAAACCAATTCAAAGAAGTTCGACTTGTGTTGATTGCGATTCGCTATAGCGCGACGCCGTTTATTATCGGCGTTTTGCTGCTTGCCCTAGTTCGGCGCGCAAGACGCTATATCTTGTTGCCTGCGGCGGGGCTTACGGTTGTGAACATTATCTCCATCTTCACCCCGATTGCCTTTGGCATTGATGACGCTACCGGAGCTATGACGCGCGGCCCACTTGGGTACCTCTCCTATGTCGGCGTTGGCGTTTATAGCGTCGCGCTGGTTGTCGTTTTAATCCGTCAAAGCAACAAGCAAGCCTCCGAAATCATCCCCATCATCTTCCTCGCTTTCGCTTTTGCCAGCGGATTGGTCCTTCCTTTCGTCATCGGAAAGGACTTCTCTAAAATCTTCTGCACGACCATCGCGATTGGCTTATTCGTCTACTACGTCTTCATGGTTTTGCAACTTACAAAGAAAGACGCGTTGACGGGATTGCTTAATCGTCAGGCTTACTACATCTATACGCGCCGGAAGACCAAAGACATCACCGCCATCATCACGATCGATATGAACGGTTTAAAGGCCCTAAACGACAACCAAGGCCATTTGGCTGGCGATGAGGGTTTGGTTACCTTGGCCCTTTGCTTTAGGAAAGCCGCAACGAGCGGACAAAGAGTCTACCGCATCGGTGGCGATGAATTCGTCATCGTCTGCCGCAAAACCAGCGAGGCAGCGATGCACGAATTATTGGATGCGATCAAAGAAAACGTCGCGGAGACGGAGTATAGCTGCTCTATTGGCTACTGCTATTCCCCCAATAACGAAAAGACCTTCGAGCAGATGGTCAAAGAATCGGATGAGATGATGTATGCGGAAAAGGCAAAGCATTATGCCCAAACCGGGATAGACCGCCGCGTCCGTTAATCCTTTATCGATTCCGTTTTAACGAAAAGAGAGGCTCCCCCAAATGGAGAAATCTGCGAAGTTCATTAACGGATCTTTTTACGGAAGATCAGGATGTTTTTCTTGTTGAGGTAATCGTAGGTATAACTATCCGCGATTTGTTTGACGATGAAGATGCCTAGGCCACCGATGGGCAACTCGCCCGCTTCCCCGGAAAGCTTTTGGTTATTCACCTCAAGTGCGTTGAAGGGTTTGCCATGGTCGACGATGGTAAGAACGAATTGTTTGTCGTTGGTCAATAGACGGACCAGGATGTCGCCTTTGACGTCATCGTAAGCGTATTTGACGATGTTGGAGATGAGTTCATCGCCAACGACGAGGAGATTCGCGATGAGCCGCTGGTCAAGATGTTCTTTCTCCGCAAAGCGCTGAATGAACCCAAGCAGTTCGGGGACGGCTTCCTTATTCGCGATGGCGGAATGCTCTTCATAATGAGTTTGCGCGTTTTCGGCGATTTGAATCACCAGGTGCGTGATGTCGTCGGATTGGTCCGCGGCTCCGGTGAATTCGTCGATAGTGTCGCTTAAGCAACGGCTGAGTTCTAAGGTGCAGGAAAAGTCCCTGGAATCCATGAATTCGAGCAACCGCTTCTCACCAAAGAGTTCGCCCTGGAGGTTCCTTGCTTCCGTTACGCCATCGGTATAAAGCAATACCATGTCCCCATTATGTAAGGCCATGACTTCATCTTGGACCTTGGCTTCTGGAAGGACGCCTAACAAGAACCCTGCCTCACATGGCAAATAATGGAAGTGCTGTTGCTGACCGAATATCGGACGGTTATGGCCGGCGTTAGCAAACATCATCCTCTTCTTTTCCAAATCGATGATGCCGAGGAAGCAGGTGACGAACACCTGATTCTCGTTGCCATCATATAGGGCACGGTTCACCTCTTTTAACGTCTCGGCAGGGGATTTGCCGATCGCCAAGAAGTTCTTTAAGCAGGTGATGGTTTTCATCATGAACATCGCCGCGGGGATGCCTTTGCCCGATACGTCGCCGATGGCGATGGCGATATGCGTGTCATCAAGGGGTAGGTATTGGTAGAAATCGCCGCCTACTTCTTTGGCTGCGCGTAGTTCGGCGGTGATCTCCGCTTTGGAGTTGCAATAGAAGTTCGCGGGCAAAGAAGAAAGCTGAATGTCCTTGGCGATGCTTAAGTCGTTATTGATCTTGCTTTGTTCTTCGTTGGCGCGGAACTCATCGAGGAAGAGCTTGTACGTGCGCTTATTTAAGGCGTTGGAAGCGAAGAAGACGATGCTTAGGATGATGAGGCGTCCGAAGTAGTAATAGACCGTCGCGGTGATGAAACGGTTGGAGCCGGCGATATCGCGCATCGCGCGCAAAAACTCGATGCGGCCCTGAGTCGTGTCCGGATAGGTCATCGGGAAATGGTGGGTGTAGATCATATCCGTCTTTGAATCGCATTCGCCACCGAGCAAGTGCGGATCGAATTCCCCAAAGAGCATGCCCATGTAGATGCAAAGAAGCATCATTACGGCCGTAACGGCAAAGACGACGCGCCCAAGACGTGGGTTGTAATAATGGTTCACGAGGACGATCGGGATGGCCCAAGCAAGCGCCATATGCTTGGGAATGACCACGCTTAAGAAACTGATCGCGACGAGGAAGTCGAGGGTGAGGAAGTATTTATATCCTCGCTTGTCCATGAGCTTGGTCTTAAGCAAGGTAAGCGGCAAAAACAGGATGAGGATGCAGGTGATGATCGCGATGTTGGCCAGAATATAGGAATGGCGCGACAAGACGAATAGACCAGTCAAAACGAAGATCCATAGCAACAACAAAAGTCCGCCCGAGATCGCGCAGGCAAACGTCATTTGTTTGTTCGCGTCGCGCTCGTTCGCGTAATAGGCGGCTAGATATTTCTCGTTGCCGCTACTCACGGCCATAGGTTAGTTTGAGGTCCTTTACTTTGTCGATTAAATCCAGGATGCGGCCTTTTTCTTCCTCGAACCAACGCTTCTGGTCGGGACGGTTGAGCAAGGTCCACCAAATCATGTGGACATAGGACAAGATACGGACTTTGATGAGGTCTTCGGCGATGTCTTCTTTGCCAAGGCACCCTTTCATTAAGTCCATGAACAACTTGAGGCAGAAGGAATTCTCCAAGCCGAAGAACTGCAGCGAATTGCCGGGTTCTAATTCGTCAAAGGCCGCATAGGGGGCGTAGATCTGCGCGAATTCGAAGATCGCGTCGCCATAGGAAAGCGTGTCCATGTCGATGAGGAGCAATTCCCCGTTTTGGACCATGATGTTTTTGAAATGGCAATCCCCGTGGACGAAGGTGTGGGGGTTGGGAATCGTCTTGAAGAGCTGAACGAGTTTTTTATAGAGGTCTTTGCCGATGATGTCTTTGATGCGCTCAAGTTTCTCGCGATAGGCTTCAAGCATCGAGGGCAAACGGTCATCCGTCGTCTCGGTGGTGTTGATCGTCCGAAGCAAGGTGATGTACTTCTTGGTGAGTTCATCATAACGTTCGGGATGCTGTTGGTAGATGTTCTTCAGCGACTGGCAATCGAGCATCTCAAAACGCACGCCAAGCTTCTCCCCAACACGCACGATGTCATAGGAAATGGCCGTGGGGATTCCAAGGATGAAGGCTTGCTTGGCCAAATTGAGTTCGCGCTGGATCTGGTTGGGGTCGGAGGTGCGGTTAAAGACTTTGACGATGGTGTCTTTGTCGATGCGATAGACGGTGGAGAAGAATCCTTCACCGACGATTTCCGCCTTGGAGACATCGATTTTGGCGAGCGCCTTATGGACTTCCATGATGTCGGTGAAACCCGTCATCGAGAGCACGTCATAAACCGAGAGGCACGCCTCGATAATGGAGACGTTGGAATATTTTTGTTTCAGTTTCAACACGACGCGGAGGCCCGCGCTGGAAACGTAAGTCAGTTTGCTAAAGTCCAACACGAGGTTCGTGAAGGTGCTTTTCTTCAATATATCGAAGATTTCGCGTTCGACTTGATCCGCGTTGACGGAGTTGAGTTCTCCAACGAAAGGAAGGAATAGGGTATTTCCCTGCATACGAGCTTCCATAGACGTCCTCCAGCCTCTTTGAGGCTTTTCATAATTGGGAATATTTTAAAGGCTCGCGAACAATCTGGGTAGGGCTTGCCCGTTATTCGCGCTTTGGCATAACGGAAGGCTCGAACGTAAGCAACATGAATGGCAACAAGCATAGAAAGAGGATGGCGTTTGCGTCGAAGGTGCCGATGAATAAGGCGACAAGCGGAATCCCAAGCGCCGTCGTTAAGACGTAGACGATTCAAAGGTAGCAAGACACTTTGGGAGGACATGCGATAATAATCCCATGCGTAGGTCAAGGTTTGCATGGGCGTTTACCGTGGTGGCGATATTGCTCGCGGTCTATGGGCTTTATTTCGTTATTCACCGAGACAAGGTGGACAATGGCATTTTCGTTACCGCGATCATCGCTCTTTCCCTGGGTGGCCTTATGCTTCTTGCCGCCATCGGAATGAAGATCATGGGTACGTCGAAGAAGAACCAGCCGGAGGAACCTACGCCAAGTTTTCCCGAAGAAGAGGAACCGCCCGTGAGGCAACAGTGGCGTTATGAAGAGCCCGCTAGGGAAGAACCACGAAGAGAAGAACCGGTGCGTCAAGAACGCTCACCCGTTCACGACGATGAGGAAACGTTTGAGGAATTGCCACGGGTGCGCCCCGCCCCTGAACCACGGGGCATGTCCTGTTATGTGAGCAAATCCGGTTATGGTCCTGTTTTCGAGGTGAGCGGCAATCGGTTCCGCGACATGAGAAACAACCGTACCTATCGTTTAGAAGGTGGCAGCGTGTATTCGGATTTTGGGGGACTCGTGTATGAGATTTCGGGCAATACGATTCGTACCTACGCGGGAGACCCGCTTTATCAAATCAGTGGCGATTCCATTAACAGGGTGTTTGGAGGGCATTACGCCTCCATATCGGGAAACGTCATCACGAAATACGATTTATCGGAACGTTATGAGTGCTCCTTTCATCTGAACCTTGCCCAAACTTTGGTTCTCGCCGCCTTATTATTCGGGAATTGAATACGAAGAAAGCCTTTTGGGGAATCTATTCGTTGATCGCGGCCTCCGTCCCTTATTTCCAAAAGAAAAAGAAACAAAACGAAAACGAGAAGGACCGTTAATAGCCTTTTGTTCCCAACAAGCGCTTCCAAGGAGAGGCTCTTTTCAACATTTCCGCCTTATTCATTACGCATAGATGGTATCCTCTATCTACATTGTTTAAGGAAACGCTTATGAAAAAGATCCTTGGTATTGTGCTGACTTCCCTCGCTTGCGTCGCTCTTATTGTGCTAGGCTTTGTGCTTTGTCCGCCTTCATTAAGCGCGAATCAACTCGAAACGTTGAAGATTCTTGCGATTGTCTGCGGTAGTAGCATGCTTTATTGCTTCGTCGTGGGAGAGATCAGCAGGAACAACTCCCAAATGGATAAGCTTTGGAGCATTTTGCCCATTGCTTATGTGTGGATCATCGCCGCACGTGGCGGTATGTCGCCGCGCCTTGTCGTCTATGCCATCATCGCGACGCTTTGGGGTATCCGCTTAACCTATAACTTCGCTAAGAAAGGCGCCTACCGCCTCAAGTTCTGGGAAGGAGAAGAAGATTATCGCTGGGCAATCCTTCGCGCCAACAGCGTTCTTAAGAACCGCTTCCTTTGGGCGATGTTCGACCTCTTCTTCATCTGCATCTACCAAAACGCTTTGGTCTTAGCCATTTGCTTCCCCGCTTTGGCGATTATGGATTCGGCATCCTCGTTTGGCGCGTGGGATTATGTCGCCGCCGTCGCCGCGATTGGCTTCCTTACCTTAGAAACCATCGCCGACATTCAGCAAATGCGCTTTTATACCGAAAAGAAGCGTTTGCTTGCGGAAGGGAAAACCTTGGAGGAACTCCCTGCCCCCTATAACAAAGGGTTTAACACCACCGGCATCTGGGGCTTTGCCCGCCATCCAAACTATTTAGGCGAACAGGGTGTTTGGGCCGCTTTATATCTCTTCACCATCGGCGCTGGCGTCAACGCCTATGGCTTCTTCAACTGGTCCATCGTCGGCCCGGCGATGCTGATCTTGCTTTTCCTTGGTTCTTCGACTTTTGGCGAGAGCATCTCCGCCTCGAAATATCCGGAATACGCCCGTTACGCGAGCAAAGTCTGCCGTTATGTCCCTTTATGGAAATACCGTGAAGAAGTAGTCCGCGACTAGAACACGTACATATAGATTCCAGCCCACATCAAGAGCGAGCCGATCAATACGCATAAGTGCCAAATGAAATGCGCGACCGGCTTTTTCTTTAACGCTCCGAAGGGAATCATGCCTAGCGTATAGGCTAAGCCGCCGGAAAGAATCCAAACAAATAGGTAGGGTGCGTCCTTGATCCAAAAGGGAATGAACATAAGGGCGCTCCAACCAATCGCGAAATACAAGGTGAAGTGGAGCCAGCGGATGCGCCCTGGGCCAAACACGCCGACGAAAGTGATGCCCAAAGCGATTAACGCCCATTGGACCATAAAGAAGGTAAGTCCCGCGGTCATTCCCCACATGTGCTCTGCCATGTAAATGAGGTAAAGCGGCGCAAAAGTGCCACCGATGGCCAAATAAATGCTGGTGTAATCAAAGCGGCGGAAGATGCGTTTCACCCTCGTTCCCGAGCGAAAGGAATGGTAGAGGCACGAGAAAAGCATCTGTAAGGTGAAGCAGGTTCCATAGATGATGGCCGCGGTCAAATGCCAGGGGGAATCTTTGGCTTTGAGAATCATTAACACGAGGCACGCGATGCCGATTAACGCCCCGACCCCATGAGATACGGCGTTGCCAATCTCCTCGAGCAGTTTGCGTTTGGGCGCCTCGTTTAGTTTCCGATTTTGGCGGCGCTTATCGGCTTTGATGCGATAACGCTCGGCTTTCATCGGTTTCTCGATGGATAGTTTCTCGATTTGGTATTCGTCGCGAAGGCGTTCGAGCTCTTCTTTCTTCGCGTCTTTGATCGCGTTTTTCTTGCGGATGTAATCGAATTCCAAAGCGCGGTATTGCTTTCGAAGGGCGCGATATGCTTCCCGGTCTCCGGGGGTTGTTTCCTCTTCCTCTTCGATGGTGTCTTTGCGTTCTTCGATGTCTGGCATACGAAGTATTATCGTTTTCTTGACCCAGAAGGTAAAGTCAGGCGCGCATGGTTGTTTTTGTATGACGCCATCGTGGCCTAGGTTGAGTTTCTAATAGAAACGGCCTACAATCCATATACCATGAAAAGCATCACCATTGAAAAACGCGTCGGGGTTTTAGGGTGTCCCTCCAACGTAACCATTCTTTTCGACGAACGCCCCAAAGCCGTCATGAAGGCCGAAGAAAAGGAAATCACCTTGGCCGTCGGTCCGACGCAGATTTCGGTTCAGGCCGAAGTGGAAATGGGTGGACGCGCCTATCGCTCCAATGCCTATTTCGTCTTAAACGGCAAATGCCCCAAACTCTATCTGACCGTATCCGGCAGCAAGCTTGTCCTCTCGGTGAAATAAGGAGCCACAAACATGAAATCAGGTGAAAACGTTATCCTTTGGGAAGGAAAACCCGTCGCAGACGGCGACAAGCCCCTTCGTAAGAAAATCGTCAAAGTCGCGAAGATGATCGGCGGCCCCTCGGGCTTGCTCAATAAAATCGACGCCAACGCGCCGGAATACTACGCTTTGGCTGGTTCGGTCTCGGATGAAGAATGCGACTTCTTGCTCTCTCTTGGCCTACGTAAGATCCGCACGGATGAATACGTGTCCCAAAAACTTGGTTGGGATATGGACCACGTCCATCAAGTCGGTGCCCACTTAGGTTACCTTGGCGTCATCCGCGAGGACTTAATCGAGTCCGATGGCCATTTCGAATATTTCTGCCCGATCTTCGCGCCAGGCTTACTCGAAATCATGGTCGTTTCGCCTAATGCTGAACAACACCCGGAAATCCGTCGCGCGTTCAACCAATACACCCATGACCGCCTTTCCACGATGGGTCCGATGCTTCCCAACGGTTATGGTTTGATGCGCGTCATCCCGATCGAGCGCGCTTTGCCTAAGGGCGAGACTCCCGATGAACGCGACACGCTCTCTTATTACCTAGATAAATACAATTACTTCTCCGTCGGCGAATGCTCTTGCCGTACCTGCCGCACGGAAATGGGTGAAGGCTGTGGCCACCTTGCCCACGATCGTTGCTTGAAGCTTGGCAAAGCGGCGAAGTTCTTCGTCCGTACGGGCAAAGACCGCGAGATCTCCCGTGAGGAAATCGAGAAGATCCTCCATGACTGCGAAGAGGAAGGCTTGATGCACTGCATCCCTTCCATCGAAGGTCTAGGGGAGGGAAATACCACCGCGATTTGCGACTGCTGTGGCTGCGCTTGCTTTGGCTTGCGCCCCGTCGAGGAATTCAAAACCAACGAAGCCGTCGCCTCGAACTATCGTTGCGAAGTCAATACCGCCAACTGCGTTGCTTGCGGCAAGTGCGTTGAGTATTGCCCCGTCAACGCGATCAAACTCGGAACCAAACTCCCCCAGAAAGTCGAACCCAAGATCCAAATGCAAAAGGCTCTTGGCTCCCACACCGTCGCCGCTTCCGAGCGTAACGCGGACTATCGTTTCACTCGCAGCGACGTCATCAAGGAAACCGGCACCGCCCCATGCAAAACGTGGTGCCCGGCCCACATTGGCGTCCAAGGCTACATCAAGATGGCGGCCAACGGCCGTTATCGTGAGGCTCTTGCCTTAATCAAGCACGAAAACCCCTTCCCCGCCGTTTGCGGACGCGTCTGTTATCACCCCTGCGAACTTCACTGCACCCGTGGATCGATTGACCAAGCGGTCGCGATCGACGACATCAAGAAATTCGTCGCGGAGCAAGAACTCAAGTCCGAAACCCGCTTCATCCCGTGGAAGCGCCACGATTACCACGATAAGAAAGTCGCCATCATCGGCGGTGGCCCGGCGGGCTTAAGCTGCGCCTATTACCTTGCCCAAGATGGCTATGACATCACCGTCTTCGAAAAGGAAGAGAAGGTCGGCGGCATGATGACGTTTGGCATCCCTGGATTCCGCTTACAGAAAGACGTCGTCGATGCCGAAATCGATGTCATCAAGCAGATGGGCGTGAAGTTCAAAACCGGCGTTGAAGTCGGCAAAGACATCACGATTCCCGAACTCAAAAAGCAGGGTTTTGCGGGCTTCTTCGTTGCCGTAGGCGCGCAAAAGTCGCGTAAACTCGGCTTAGAAAACGAAGATCACCCCGATATCATCGGTGGCTTGGACTTCCTCCGCGACGCCAACCTTGGCCATGGCAAGAAACTCCATGGCGAAGTCATCGTCGTCGGTGGTGGTAACGTCGCGATGGACGTGGCCCGTACCGCCCTTCGCCAAGGTGCGACCAAGGTCAATCTCATCTGCCTTGAACAACGTAACGAAATGCCTTCCTCCGAAGACGAAATCAAAGAGGCTGAAGAAGAAGGGATCATCATCACCAACGGCTATGGCCCGAAAGAGATCCTCTTCGATGGAAAGAAAGTCCAAGGCCTTGCCTTCAAGAGATGCGTCTCCGTCAAAGACGAAAACGGCCGTTTCAACCCGCGCTTTGATGAACGCGACGGAATCGTCGTTAACGGCACGGCCATCTTGCTCGCCATCGGTCAGGCGTTCGACTATGGCAAACTCTTCGAAGGAACAGGCGTCACCTTATCGCCACGTGGCACTGTTCTTGCCGAACCCGCGACCCTTCAAACCGCGGACCCCGACATCTTCGTCGGCGGTGACTGCTACCATGGCGCACGCTTTGCGATCGACGCCATCGCCACCGGTAAGCAAGCGGCCATCTCCTTACACCGCCACGTCCAGCCGGGTCAGATGCTTGAGGCCGGACGCAACCTCCGCGACTTCAAACAAATCGATATCGATAACATCAACAAAGAGGAACTCGGCTTCGATAACACCCCGCGTCAGGTTCCTGCCGTCGGACCGGTCGATACCAAGTCTTATAAGGACAACCGTGGCATCTTGACCGAGGAACAGATCAAGAAAGAGGCCGCCCGTTGCTTAAGCTGCGGACGTGCCGTCGTTGACCCCAACCTCTGCGTCGGATGCGGTCAATGCGTCATCAAGTGTCAATTCGACGCCGCCCATTTGGTGAAGAAGACCAACATCTATGGCAAGGACTTCTCCGCCATTTTGCCTAAGGCCGTCGGACATACGATCAAACGTTCGGTGAAGATCGCCCTTGGCGCCTTTAAGAAGGACTAACGGATGCACGAGCTCGGCTATGCCGTCGAAATAATCCGCACCCTCGAGGATTTCATGGAGGAGAACCACTTAAGCGTGGTCTCTGAAATTACCCTCACGGTAGGGGAGGCTACGGGCATCGTCCCGCGGTTTATGCAGGAATGCTGGCCCGCGGCGGTGGAAGACTCGGAGAAGATCAAGGATTGCAAATTGGTCATCAACTGGGTCGAATCCATCGGCGAATGCCATAACTGCGAAAAGCAGTTCCCCATCGCTAAGAACAAGCGAGTTTGTCCCTATTGCGGCTGTGAGGATTACGATACCAAAACCGGTTACGAGTTCGAGATCACCGAAATCAAAGGACATTAACCATCAAGCCTCAGGAATCTGGGGCTTTTTAAATGATTATTGACTCTACGAATCGTGGATTAATTGGGGATAAGAATTATATTCTTAACTGCATAGGGTGTTTTTACATGACTCCGTGGGTACAATTTGGGCATGGAAATCGGTTCTAAAATTGCAAAGCTTCGCAAAGAAAAAGGATTGTCTCAGAAGGAACTCGCTCAGCATCTTTTGGTAACGGACAAAGCCGTTTCACGTTGGGAAAGTGGAGCAGGGAACCCAGAACTTGAGACGATTCCTCTTATCGCTGATTTCTTTGGCGTGAGCACGGATTATTTGATTCGCGACGACTGCGAAGATCCGAAGCCCCAGAAAGCGCCTAGCCGCGCCCACAAAAAACACATCATTGGCACCGTTTTGTTTTCCGTTGCGTTAGGACTGCTCGTTACTGCCCTGACTGCTTTCGCTATATTCCTTATTGTAGACATAAGTAATTTCTATATTGCGGCATCGAAGGACGGGGCGCAGGGCGCCACCTTTCTTGGCCCAGAAGGAACCTACAGGTTGTATCGTTTCGAATATTCTGAAGTCAACGATCTTGTAATACAGTTTGCGGCCGCTCAGGGAAGGACAGGCCTAACCGTTAACGATGCAGACTTCATCCAATGGAAGAACTCGCTTCTAGCGGTGTATGAATTACGCGGGACGACATATTGGGCCAAAGGATATCCAATCTTCTCTGCGACCTGGATTGCCCTCTGTGCAATTACGCTCGCGCACCTGATTCCTTGTCTCATATTTCAGATTCGTTTTTCCAAGAAGGTGGTCCGTGATAACCATCCCACTCCGTCGAAAACGACCGTTGCCTGATTACAAATAGAAACTTGTTCTTTTGCCTTCTTCGAAGAAGGGCTAAACTTCGACTATGGCTATTTACATGGTGCGGCACGGCCAAACAGACTGGAACAAAAAGCATTGGGTACAAGGCCGCTTTGACGTTCCTTTAAACGATCATGGCCGCGAACAAGCACGCGCTACGGGAAAAGAGCTTTCCGACGTTCATTTTGATGTTTGCTACTCTTCGCCTTTGGTCCGTGCGAAAGAAACCGCGGAGCTTGTTCTAGAAGGAACCTCGACCCCAATCTTACTCGATGACCGTCTCGTTGAAATGGCCTATGGCGATTATGAGGGCACGGATTGGTTGGCCGAAGATTACCAAAGAAAAAGAAGGCTCATCGCCATGCGTTACCCCGGTGGCGAATCCTATTTTGATGTTGTCTACCGCGCCTATTCGTTCTTGCACGAAATCATCCAGAAGCATAAAGACGAGAACGTCCTCATCGTCTGCCACGGCGGAATCGGACGCGTCATCAATAGTTACTTCAACGATGAAGAAGTGGATAACGACGGATTCATTGACGATATTTCACCTAATGGCGGAATCCGAAAATACGAACCTATTATCCGCTACATTCCTCCGGTTGTACCAAATCCCAAGCATCGATGAAAAACGCGCCAAAACGGCGCGCTTTTCAAAGTTATGCGGGTCTGTAACTTCTGGTGGGAATGTCAAATATGGATGTGACGGATACCCCGATAACGGTCAGGGTCAACACCCCGATGACGACGCTGAGATAGCAGATCAGATCAAATCTCGTGGGCTTGAAGCTATGGCGCCACAAGGCCAAGACGCAGTAATAGATGATCGCGTAAAGCGCATAAGTGAAGAAAGTCGTAAGCATAATAACGCCGAGGGTCATCGTGGTTGCGAAAACGATGCCAAGAAGCAAAGCGGCTCCATGGGGAATGAGGGCGATGGCTTTGTTTCGCGCCCCGGCAACGTCGGCGAACTCGCCACTGGGATCGGGGAGCTTTGCATTGATGAACGCGCACACGCCACCGCAGATGATGTTGAGCGCAAAGGCGATGGATGAATTGGTCGCGGTGAAGACCCTTGTGTCGGTGCTGAATGCGACTTTTTGAATTAAGGACTCGATGATGTTGATTTCAAACGTAATCGGACCAACTAAGGCAAAGCTATAGTATTGCACGGAGCCCACGAACGCAGGAATCGCGTTGCCCGCTCGGTTATAGAGACTGACGATATAGAAAATCGGAGCGAGGAAGCATAGTGCGAGAATCAAATTCCCAAACACGAGCAACATGATCTGGTCGAGGACATAGTTGCCTAGACCGACTAAGAAACAGTTAATGGAATATTGGGCGGCAACGGCGAAGATGGTCACGAGATAGCCAAGGAAGAACGCGGCAATATTTAAGTCGTAACGGTGGTATTCCACGCTTGGTCTGTCTGCCCTAGTCCACACCTCAGGGGTCGTGTAATAACGCGATAAGAAGATGGTTGTGCCGATGATGAATGCTCCCGTCACGGCGATGAGCAAGATGATTAAGCCGATGACGAAATGCACGCGCTTGACGGTCGTGGGGTCATAACTTGCTTGCGAATAGACGTCCGCATACTGTTTCTTCGTCCGGTAATGGTAGATGAATAACGGCATGAGGAACGCTAAGGCAAGAGCGGGGAGAAGCAGCGCTAGAAGCGGAGAGAAGAATTGACCCAAACCTGCGTAGTGCGGAACGCTGCCTTCTTTATAAACGGTGTAGGACACCGACGTCAGCGTGCATGCAAGGGAATAGATGAGCACGAGCGTGATGCCAAAGATGAGCAGCAGGGGCCACCAATGACGGATTTGATAACGGATGTAATGCTTAAGCATCTTTTTCTCCTCCTTCCCTCTTGGCAACTTGCATTTCTAGGGCCAGGATCTCGTCCGGATCTAAGGGCACGCGGTCGATGAATACTGGTTTGAGTTTCTCGGCGATGAGGTCGTCTGGAACGTTATCGCCAAGGACGACGAAATGCGTCACGGAGCCAACGGACTTATAAGAGACGACATCTAAGCCAAGGCTCTTAACGTCTTCTTCGGTGACGCCTTTGGGGAAGGCGGCTTGGAACTTAACGAACTCGGTTCCAATATCCTCGCTCTCACCTTCTTTGGCGACATGCCCTTTATGCAATACGACGAAGCGATCCACGAGGCGTTGCAAAGCGAAGATGTTGTGTGAGGAGATGACGATGGTTTTTCCTTCGCTAGCGGAGGCGATGATTTCGCCTTTGATCGCATCGACAACCAAAGGATCTAAACCGTCGAATGCTTCATCGAGTAATAGGTGCTCCGCTTTCATCGAAAGAGCCAAGGCAACGAAGGTCAAACGCTTCATGCCTTTGGAGAACGTGGTCACGGGGCGGTCAAAGGGAAGCCCGAACGTGGTGATGATGCGGCGGTATTTCTCTTCGTCGACTTCGAAAAGGCCTTGGTAGAAATCCAAGACGCCGTTGACCGTCGCGCCGCGTGGGGCAAGGGGATCATCGGATAAGAAGAATACTTTGGCTTTGGCTTCTTTGGTCGTTGAGGCAAAGCCATCGATATCGACGCTGCCTCCGTTTGGTAAGTAAACGCCGGCAATCGTGCGGAACAACGTCGACTTACCTGCGCCGTTATGTCCCACTAAGCCAGTGACGCCTGGCTTAAATTGGACGGTGAGGTTATCGACGGCCCGCACCTCCCCAAACGTTTTGGTGAGGTTATTGATGTTGATCATGGGCACCTCCTTTTAATTGCTGAAGCTCTTGGATGATGTCTTCCTTGGAATAGCCGCTTTCTAAAAGATGGGAGAGGGCATCGTGTAAGGGATTGCTTTCTCTTTCTTTCTCCGCGACGAAATAGCCTTTCTTCGGAACCGAGACGACCGTGCCTTCTTCACATAACAAGGAGAACGCGCGTGCAACCGTATTGGGGTTGATGCGCTCAGCCATCGCGACTTCGCGCACCGAGGGTAAGGCATCCCCCGGGGCAAAGGCGCCACGACGGATGAGATTGCGGTAATAGTCCGCGAGGGCTTCGAATATGGGCATTCCAGAGGCGAGCTTCATATCTGTATTAACTGTACTAATCAACTAATAGAAAATCAATAGGAACTCCGATGATACAAAAACTCGCAATTTGCATCATTTTATCCGTGAATTGCGGGATTTACGTAAAAAAGGGGCTGTTCGAAAACCAATAGGTGAGTAGACAGCTCCTTTTATTATGAAAAAGTGACGAAATCGCCGGAAATCGCCACTTTTGCTACAATACAACTGTTCGACGGAGGTATTGTGTGCCTTATT
>Ga0256407_10000558_pt1 | contig 88097 bp, 74 predicted proteins | sample RumenRJG_04DNA_FD_193489 | JGI IMG/M metagenome (GOLD analysis project Ga0256407, IMG submission 193489) | Bovine rumen microbial communities from Lethbridge, Alberta, Canada - RJG_04 | ecosystem: Host-associated > Mammals > Digestive system > Stomach > Rumen | place: Canada: Alberta... | reverse complement strand
CAATAGTTTCAAGCGTTATTTAAATACAAAAGCCCATCTTTCCACAAGAAGGACAGGCTTTAAATTCTCTGATAAAAGACGAAGGCCGCGGCATGAGCCGCGGACTTTGTCTTCAGTCTGAAACCGCCGACAGGCGGTTTTTTCATATGGAAGCGAAGGGGACTCGAACGGCAAGGCCGAGGGACGAAGTCCCGAGAGGAGGCGCCTGTGGCGCGTCCGAGCCGAAGCCCGGCCTGAAAGGCGGCTGAGCCGCCGGCGGGAGTCCCCGAAGCTCCATAAAAAAAACCGCCGACAGGCGTTTTTTTTTTTAAAATCACTTTTCCAAGACTGCCTTGCAGTAAATTAGGGAAATTCCTACCGGATAGACACTGAAATCGACCGAATCCGCATGATCGCTGACAGGGAAGGTTTTCTTTGCGTATTATAAGACAAAGGCAAGTAAATACTGCTCTGATTAAGGAGGAAAACACAATGGAAGATAACAGGAATATGGAACTGACGGATGATACGATGGCAGGCGCAGCAGGTGGCGAAAACAGCAGTAGGCCCCGTTATGAATACGGAAGGGTGACCGGATTCTTTGAAAACTGGCATATGAATTGTTGGTCTGTTACCCTGGACGATGGAAAAGAGATAGTTGCCGCATATTATGCAATCGGTAAACTCCTGGATCCCGGGACAAGGGTTCAAGTAGAACTCGTGGGGATGGGCAAATGGGATATCGTTGGTTTTCCGGACGGACCGTCAATATAGAAGCATTTTTATAACCATCTTTACGAGGCGCAGCTTTGGATAACCCCGAGCTGCGCCTCGTGGGGTGTGATGCCTGAACCGGATTTGACAACAGGGCTAACCGCCAACGTTCAGGCAGCACCGGGGATTATTCTAATAGTAGAGAAACAGAAAAAGGGCGGGTAACCGTCCTTTATGGTATCCATTCCCAAAACCATAGATGCAGCCATAAAAAGGAAAAGTGATAAACAATCATTAAATTACATTTACACTGTCTTTTAGCTCCATTATTCTGATCTTTTCCTGAGTGATCCTGAAAGGACTTCTTTCCATCGCCACTTTTCTGCAGTAATCAAGTGTTTCCTGCATTTTTTCCACAAGCTCTTTTATGTTGCTTTTTATACGTTCATCCTCTGTTTCAACTATGAGGGAAAAACAGTCTTCTTCGATTATAAGGGTTTTTATAGCCTCATGAGTATTAAAAGCGATTACGGAATCTTCACTGGCGTTGTCATTTATTGTTTCTATAGAGTATAAAAGAATTGAATTTCGGTCCGATGCGACGTCAATCTCATCTGCAAGTCGTATCAGCAGGCTTAGATAGGGGAGGCAGATCTTATTTCCGTTTGGAAGTAAGAGGTCAGGGGGATATTCCTTTTCATTAAGGAGGTCTGTTTTTCTGTGACCTCTTGATATCTGCGCAATTGCGAATACATGCTTCTCCGAAGGAATGTCAAAAAAATCGGCATATTTCTTTATAAACATTCCGCTGAATTCATTATGAAATTTCCGGATTATCTGTGCCATGTCCTTATTGCCTGAAATGTTGAGTGTGTTATATATACTACCGTCCTTATCTGCCAATATATTATTCAGAAAGCTCTCAAAATCCTTTTCATTTATTCCCATACCTATATCATGGAAATAGCAGGATATCAGGAGAACATAGATCTCATCAGCATTTAACTGAATGACGTTTTTCTTTCCGATAAGGTGATTGCAGAAATTGATTACATTCAATGAATGAAGCTCGGTATGATCCGTAAAGTTCGGGAAGACCTGCTGATAATTTGAGAGCATACGGGTTAAAGTCAGCACAGAGTCCTTGAATCGTTTGTGCAGGTCAGAGGATTATATTTCCAAAGTTCTTTCAAGAAGAAATTCAGGATCTTCATTTAATCTGCTTCTCATTTCATTACCTCGGGAAACGGATTTCATATCGCTTCAATATAAACAAAGTATATCGAAAGTTAATCAGGCAGGCAACAGAAAGCTCAAAGTAGTATATTATTTATATATCGTTGATAATACTTATTATATATTAAGTGCTATCTCAATATATTCTTTTGAAACATCAGTTCCCTTTGCCGACAGTGCCACTGGTTTTCCGTCAATTATCGTTTTATTAACGACTGATGCTTTTCTTACAACCCCTAGAATATTCACTTTATCCTGAATCAGTTCTAAGACGTCTTTATGATCATTAACATTTTTCTCGAACAGCGTTGCTATGACACCATCCAGTACCAAATCTGGATTAAGTGATCTGTCCCCATCACCAGACTGGATGCTTTCAATGGTATCAAGAAGCGCCTGAAGACCTCTGTAAGCTAAATAATCCGTCTTTACAGGAATAATTACTTCATCAGCAGCAACCAAAGCATTTATAAGTAATGTTCCCAATTGGGGAGGACAGTCAATAAAGCAATAATCGAAATATTGTTCTAATTTTTTAACTGCTTTTCTGAGCTGAACGTCAGAATTTCTACCTATAACCAGCTTCGTTTCCGTCACAGCAAGGTCGATGTCAGAGGGAATTATATACAGATTTTCCAATCCACTTGCATCCACTGTGAATGCGCATTATGGATATTCTATGCAAGCATATGATATAATAATTTTGTTTTTATTTATCATGAAAGTAGGTAAATTGTTATGACAGACGCTGAACAGAGGGAAGCTGCACGGCAATTCTATCAGAAATGGGCAGGACGGGGACGTGAGGACGAGGATGCCCGTTCATACTGGATTGAATTTTTGCAGAATATTATGGGTGTAAACCATTTAACGGATCGGATGGATTTTGAAAATAAAGTCATCGGTCCTGATGGAAACACCAAAAGAATTGACGTATATATGGCTTTGATATCAGGAACACATCTGAAGCGGACTGCGTAGCAGCGCTGATGAAGATGTATCAGGATCTTACAAAATGATGTATAATCAAGGCAGGTTAAATAGACTTATGAAAATATACATGGATAATTGCTGCTATAACCGTATATTCGATGATCGTTCAATCATAAAGAATTATCTTGAAAGAGAAGCTGTGCTAATCATATTTCAAAAAATTGGACAAGGAGAAATGGAACTGGTCGGAAGCGATGTCCTGAAAATAGAAATGAGTAATGCTTCAGCCGGTGACCGGAAACAAAGTATTCAGAAGATCTATAATGTCAGTGTTTCATCAGAGGTAAGGATCACTGAAACAATAAAAGCCAGGGCAATGGAGATCCAGAAAATATCAAATATAAAAGCTTTTGACAGTCTGCATCTTGCTTCCGCTGAAAATAATGCTGATGTTCTTTTAACTACTGACCAAAAATTTCTGAACGCTGCAAGAAGGATAGCAAACCTAACTATCAGTGTAGAAAACCCTATAGCTTTTGTCATGGAGGTTATATCAAATGACTAATACAATGGAAATACCTAACCAGATGGAAATAAAGAAAAAGGGCGATGCTGCCTTGATAGATACTCTGGGTGTAGTTGGCTTTGCCCGGTATATGGAATTATTCGACAATGGCGGGGAAGGTGACTATACCGAAGAGAAACAGAACATACCGATAATGGATCTGTCAATTGATGAGGTATGTCGTCTTTCTTCATAATGGAACAAAATTCACATATTATTACATTCATAGGAGGATTCCCTTGAGCGAGCAGAAATTATACAGACAGAAGAGCCTTGACAAGATATCGTCCCCCGAACAGTTAAATGATTATATCACCGTAACTAATCCGGGAGTATGGATGCTTTTGACAAGTATTGTGCTGGTTTTATTCGGAGCCATTGTATGGGGAACCTTTGGAAAGCTGGAAACCAGGATAAGAGTGCCTGCCATAGTGGATGACAGTGGTGCCGTTCTGTATGTTGAGGCAGATGACATACTGAAGATACAGGGAGATCAGAAGGTTGATATAAACGGCATTGAAGGAAGTGTCGTGTCTTACGGAAACAAGGGAAACAAAGCATCTGACGTACTGGGAGATATAGCCTTATCCGAATCCGGTTATTCCGAGTCAGATATATTGTATGATGTTTATGCGGATATAGATATCCAAAACGGTATCTATATGGCAGAGATAGTCATCGACAGTGTCAGCCCTATATCATTCCTTATAAATAACAAAGCTGATTAGTAACTATTCAGAACAGTCACTTGCGGAACCGCAAGTGACGTATGAAAACCAAGGCATTATGTACGGGGCACTGACGCGCTTAGCGCGTCAAAACGTGCCCGTGAAATGTCCACTGGACATTTCACCTTTCGGCTCATCGTGCGAAGCACGATTTAATTAGCCGAATGCGCAGTATCTATTCAGAATCCGAAGGGTTCTGAATAGATACACTAATTAGTATACTATGACTCTTAAAGCAAAGAAGAAAACCGTAAAATCACCTGTTTCTAATAAGGTTGCAAAGACCCCGGTCGTTATGCAGATGGAGGCTCTTGAATGCGGAGCTGCCTGTCTTGCCATGATACTTGCCTACTACGATAAGTGGATACCTCTTGAGCAGGTAAGGTATGACTGCGGAGTTTCAAGAGACGGTTCAAATGCAAAAAACATTTTGAAAGCCGCAAGGAATTATGGACTGGAGGCTGCGGGATATAGACTGGAGAGTGTGGAGGTCCTGAGAAAGGAAGGCACATTTCCGGCTATAATCCATTGGAACTTTAACCACTTTGTGGTGATCAGGGGATTTAAGGGGGATAAGGCCTATTTAAACGACCCTGCCAGAGGCGCTGTGACAGTTTCAATAAAGGAGCTGGACGAATCCTTTACCGGGATCTGTCTTTTGTTCGAGCCTTCGGAATCCTTTGAGATGTCCGGAAAAAGAAGAAGTGTTCTGGAATTTGCCAGCAGGGCCACCAGGGGGACCGGTGTTGCTGTTGCCTTTGTTATCTTAACGAGTCTGATTACCTCGCTATGTGAATTTATAAATCCGGTATTTTCAAGGATATTCTTAGACCGTCTTCTTACAAAGGTAAATCCTGAGTGGAATAATTTATTCATTCTGTTTTTTGCCATTTTTTCACTTATTCAGATCATAGTTCTCTGGATACAGACCATTTACTCCCTGAAGATAAACGGAAAGCTTACTATCATCGGTAATGCTTCCTTTATGTGGAAGGTGCTGCATCTTCCCATGGACTTTTTTTCACAGAGGATGACGGGAGATATACAGCAGAGAAAAAATGAAAATGCCACTATTGCATCAAATCTTGTAGAGACCTTTACCCCTCTGGTACTTCAGACGGGGATGATGTTCTTTTATCTCTTCGTTATGATACGTTACAGCATAATTCTTACGACACTGGGTCTTTTCAGTATTCTGATCGATGTACTTATGGCCAGGATCATTTCCTCCAAAAGAACGAATATCACCCGTGTGCAGATGAGGGATTCCGGAAAGCTTTCGGGACTTACCGTGGCAGGTATCGATATGATAGAGTCCATTAAGGCGGGAGGTGCGGAAAACGGCTTTTTCTCACGCTGGTCCGGGCTACAGGCAAGTGTGAATACCCAGATGAATAAATTTTTGAATCTGAATACCTATCTTGGAATGATACCTATGATCACTTCAGAGCTCCTGCACACTGCCATATTGATAACGGGTATTTTCCTGACTATGAAAGGACAGTTCACTCTGGGTATGGTAACGGCCTTTGACGGATTCCTTGTTCAGTTTACCGGACCTGCCGGATCACTGATAGGCGCGGGACAGACTCTCCAGGAAATGAGAACAGAAATGGAGAGAATAGAGGATGTTATGCGCTATCCCGATGATAAAAATGTCTGTGACAGGGAAAAGGAGGATGAAAGCTACAGAAAGCTTGAGGGTGAGATCGAATTAAAGAATATCTCCTTCGGCTATTCCAGGCTGTCGCAGCCTATAATCAAGAATTTTAATATGAAGATCCGTCCCGGCAGCAGAGTTGCATTTGTGGGCAGCTCCGGATGCGGAAAATCCACACTGGCCAAGCTGATAACAGGTCTCTATGATCCCTGGGAGGGAGAGATACTGTATGACGGAAAGCACCTGAATGAAATAAACAGAAATGTTTTTACCGGCTCTGTTGCGGTAGTCGATCAGGATATCATTCTTTTTGAGGATACTATCAGGAACAATATTAAAATGTGGGATGATTCAATAGAGGATTTTGAGATGATCATGGCTGCCAGGGATGCACAGATCCATGATGATATCATTCTGAGAAGAGGAGGCTACGATCACAGGCTTATAGAGGGGGGCAACAATTTCTCCGGAGGACAGAGACAGAGACTGGAGATAGCGAGAGTCCTTGCACAGGATCCTACGGTTATAATACTGGATGAAGCCACAAGTGCACTCGACGCAAAGACGGAGTATGACGTTGTTAAAGCCATAAAAGACAGGGGGATCACCTGTATTGTTATAGCGCACAGGCTGTCAACAATAAGGGACAGTGATGAAATTGTGGTTCTTGACCATGGTGAGGTAGTCGAAAGAGGAACACATGAAGAGCTATATGAAAAGGGCGGATATTATTCTGAATTGGTGACAAGCGAGTGAGCGAATTAAACTGGTTTTCCGAACAGATAAATAAGAGAAAGCTTGAAGATGAAGAGGTTATGGCGCGCGCATACGCGGATATGGCAGGTATCGTTATGGGAAGCAGAGCGGGAGCTATGCTCAATGATTCCCTGGAACAGGCCAGATCCGCCATGGATCTTATCCTCAAGTTTTTCGGCATAAGACTTAAGGAATTCCCTGAGGAAATAAAGGACCTGGACAGGGAACTGGATCATCTGCTCCATCCTTTCGGGATCATGAAGAGAATAGTAAAGCTCACTGACGGGTGGTATGACAATGCTGTGGGACCTATGCTCGGTTTTTTCGAGGACGGTTCTCCCGTAGCTCTTATTCCGGGAGCCGCCAGAGGATACGTTTTCAGGGATGCAGTCACCGGCAGGGACACTGTGGTAACAAAGGCTAATGCGAAGAATTTAAGAGAGGAAGCCATATGTTTTTATAAGCCATTTCCCTTGAAGGAGCTTAATGCCGCCGATGTGATAAGATTCATACTTGAGAGCTTCTCCTTTAACGATATCATCTACATGGTTATCGCGACTGCCATAGGAACCGCTGTGGGGATCTTTACGCCAAGGATCACTTTCTGGCTGTACTCCGATTCATTGATAAAATCCGGAGATTATGTGAGCCTTCTGTCTGCAGGTGTTTTCCTCGCTACGGTTTCAATAAGCACTATGATCATCAATTCCCTGAAGAGCCTGATAATGGCCCGTATACAGAGAAAGACTCTGTTCTCCGTGGAAGCCGCGGCAATGATGAGAGTTATTTCCCTACCATCGGGATTTTTCAAGGAATACAGCTCCGGAGAGATCTCGGAGAGGATGAACTATATTTCAAGCCTTGGCGGAACTATCTGCTCTATGCTGGTATCTACGGGTCTTACCAGCGTTTTTTCTCTGGCGTATCTCACCCAGATCTTCCGCTTCGCACCGGAAATGGTGGTGCCATCACTGATAATAATCATTATTAATGTCGGATTTTCTGTGATATCCTCCTTTATCCAGCTGGGTATAAGCCGTGAAAGGATGGAAACCGGTGCAAGGGAAAACGGAATGACCTATTCCCTGATAAGCGGGATACAGAAAATAAAGCTTGCCGGTGCCGAGAGAAGAGCCTTCGGTAAATGGTCAAAGAGCTATTCGGATATGGCGAGGCTTACCTATGATCCGCCGCTCATTATAAAGCTTAATCCGGTTATCAGTGCTGCAATAGGAACCATTGGTACCGTGGTCATCTATTTCCTTACATTGCGTCAGGGACTTTCCATTGCGGAATACTCAGCTTTTAATTCCGCCTATGGCATGCTATACGGTGCACTTTCGGCTTTTTTCGGAATAGCCCTTGAGATCGCAGGAATACAGCCTTATCTGAAAATGGTGGAGCCTATCTTTTCCACGGTTCCGGAGATAAGCGGAGACAAGACCCTTATTAAAAAGCTGAACGGAAACATAGAGCTTTTCCATGTATCCTTCCGTTATGAGGAGGACAGTCCCAATATATTAAACGATGTATCATTGAAGATAAAGGCAGGTCAATATGTCGCCATAGTCGGAAAGACCGGCTGCGGGAAGTCCACGCTTTTAAGGCTGCTCATCGGTTTTGAAAAACCGGGGAAAGGATCTATATATTATGACGGGAGAGATATGAAATCCATTGACCTGCAGTCCTTAAGGCGGAATATAGGTACAGTGCTTCAGGGCGGAAAGCTCTTAAACGGAAGCATCTATGAGAATATATGTATCTCGGAGCCGATGCTTACCATGGAAGGAGCCTGGGAGGCTGCGAAAATGGCGGGGATTGATAAGGACATCCGTGAGATGCCGATGGGAATGCAGACCATGATAAGTGAGGGTAGCGGAGGTGTTTCAGGAGGACAGAAACAGAGACTTATGATCGCAAGGGCAGTTGCCGCCAAGCCTAAGATACTCATGTTTGATGAAGCAACCAGTGCACTTGATAATAAGACACAGATGGAGGTCACCAGGGCTTTGGAAGGACTGAAATGCACGAGAATAGTCATAGCGCACAGACTTTCAACCATTAAAAATGCAGACAGGATACTGGTACTTAATGACGGAGGCTTTATAGAGGATGGAACCTATGAAGAACTTATAGCGAAGAAGGGCTATTTTGCTGAGCTCGTTGAAAGACAGAGACTTGATAACTGATAATTGCCATTTTCCGGTTTTGTTCGTATTAATAAATATCAGTGGTTGTTACCGCAATATATGGCGGAGCACGAAAATAGAAAAGACATACTAAGGAGGTAGAAATTATGTCAGAAGAAATGAAGAAACTTAATTCGGGTGAACTTGAAGATATCAGTGGTGGAAAACACCATAAGGCTCAGAGTGTGAGCAGTCTTGCAGAATGCCCTCCCGGAACTATCGAGGTAAAAAACGAGACTCTAAGAAATTATCATGAGAAAAAGAAAAAGTGTAAAGGAGACAATTGCGACAGTCAGGATCTCAGCACTGTTAATTTCTATATGGTTGACACAGGAAAGCTTGTTGAGGGTCAGGTCTGCAATAAGTGCGGCGCACGCTGGCTCACCTGCTGATGATCCGGATTAAGGGGACAGTACTCTTCAGATAAGCAAATTGCTGTCAGGAGGAAAATAATGAAAAAGGGCGTGTTAATAAAAAGAATATTTACGGTATTTCTTATTATCGTGCTTATTGTGTCGAATTCCGTATTTCTTTATGCTGAAGAAAGCAGCGAAGTGCCTGCGGAGGCTTCCGAACCGGTTACTGAGGAGAATCTGCCGGAACAGAACAGTACGGAAGAGGCTCAAAAGAGTGTTGAGGAAGAGATTCCGGAAGATCCCGAAGCAAACAGTAAAAAGGAACAGTCTTCTGATCCTGCGGAGTCCCCGGAAAACGGGGACCCCAAAGAGCCTGCAAATCCGGAGGAACCCGAAAAAACGGAAGAACCTGCGAATCCGGAGAAACCTGAAAAGCCGGAGGAAAGCGGGAATCCGGAAGAGACTCCAAAGCCGGAAGAGCAGACAAAGCCCGATGAACCGGTGGATCCGGTTTCCGAAGAATATAAGATAAGCATAAACAATGACTCTTTGAGCTTCGGTACAATAGGTTTGTCTGAGAGCCCGAGACCCTTGAGCTTCGTTATCACCAATGACGGAGATGGGGATATCTCCTTAGGATGGAGTCAGACAGATACATCCGGTATCTTTTTATTAAACATGCCCTCTGAAGTAAATATTCCTTTAACCCCCGGCAGCGGAATACAGGGAAGTGTGGAGATAGACCGCAGCAAGCTGTCTCCCGGAGATTATTCCACTACTGTTTTGTTCACGGATCTCGGAGGATCCGATGCAGAGACAAAGACCGAGGTTTCTTTAAGGGTTGAAAAGGAGAGCCCTGCCATTACAAAGGTAAAGATTTCTCCTTCTACCGTGACAATGAAGCAGGGCAACACTATGGATTTCAATGTAACGGTTGAGGGAAGAAACGATTTCGATAAGTCGGTTTCCTGGAGGGTACAGGGCAACAACTCCGGGGATACAAGCATTGACGGAGAAGGCTACCTTACAATTGCCGATGATGAAACGGCGGGCAGTTTAACCGTTATCGCAACATCAAATGCTGATAACAGTTTTAAGGATACTGCAAAGGTTGATATAAGCAAAAAAGATTATATAGTCAGCGCCTATGCTGAGCCCTCGGAGGGAGGATACGTTACCGGAAAGGGATCCTTTAAGGGAGGAGAACGTACAACCCTAACGGCAGTTGCGGAAAAGGGCTACAGATTTTCCGAGTGGCTTACCGAAGACGGAGAGCACGTTTCAGGATCTGCCTCATTCACAACAGAGAAGATTACAAAGGACCTGAAATACAAGGCAAAATTTGAGGCATCCGGTTATGAGATTAAGGTAAAGAGCTCCGACAAGAATAAGGGCAGTGTCACCGGCGGCGGCTTTGTGGAAAAAGGCAAAAGTACCAGGATAGAAGCCATTCCAAAGGACGGGTATATATTCGAAGGCTGGTATGAGAATGACAGACTGTTAAGTCACGACAAGAAGGTTGAAATAACAAATGTGCAGGAAAAGCATACCTTTACTGCGGAGTTCAAGAAGGAAGACTATGTCGTAAATCTGGCCGCATTTCCAGAAGAAGGCGGAAAGGCAAGCGGAGGAGGCACATACAAGAAAGGCTCGGAAGTCTTTTTGAAAGCCAGTCCGAACGAAGGCTATCACTTCAAGGGCTATGTACTCAATAATCAGGTGATATCAGAGTCCGAAGAATTCAAAATAAAGAAGCTGGACAGGGATTTAAGCATTACTGCTTATTTTGAAAAGGATGGTGCCAAAAACCATACTATAACATCGGGTGTTGCAAACAAGGGAGGAGTAATAAGTCCCTCCGGTGAGACTACGGTCACCGAAGGCAACAGCCTGACATATATAATCGCACCGGATAATGGTTACGGAATTCTCGCCGTGTCTGTGGACGGAGAACAGGTTGGTCCGGTTTCATCCTTCACGTTTAACGAGGTTAAGAAGGATCATACCATATCAGTGGCTTTTGCTCCGAAGGCAGACGCCGTAAATGAAGTGAAGATGGATAAGATCCTTACTCCGGAAGAAGTCGAAGCGATAACGATCGCAAAGCTTGAGGATGCACCGGAGGGAGCTGATGGGAAGAGCTCACACATTATCACTCCCGAGGAATACGCAGCAATGTCAGAGGAAGAAAAGGAAGCTGCCTTCGCTGCAGAGGGAGATACCGAGACTCTGGTGGTGCCTCAGGAACAGAACCTTGTTGGTATGGAAAATACCGCAGAGCTTAAGGAAGTGGTGGAAGGATATAACCCGGATACCGCAGTGGGGGTTTACCAGTCTCTTGACATTAAGCCGGAGACCGCAGAAAAGCTTATCGATGCCGGAGGAGATGATGTCCTGATAAATGAAGCCTATGAGCTGGGGCTTCTGGATGTTATGATAAACAGCGAATCCGTGGTGCCCGGTAAGGAGGGTGAGCTTCTCAATGTTTCTGACGGTATTACGGTAAAGAATCTGCAGGAAGTGATAAAAGCCTGCCTTACTAAGGAAGAGAAGCTTCAGATGTTCGGCGGGGAGGAAGTGCTTATTTCCCTTACGATAGCTGAAGCCGAGAATCCGGGTGAATATGAGAAGTCAACTATGAAGGGCGCCAGGGGAGTAAGTATAGACAGATATCTCTATATAACTCTTACGAAGACCATAGACGGCACTTCCAGTCTTGTGGAAAAGCTTGATTCCGAAATGACGCTTACCTTTAAGATCCCGGATGAGCTTAAGGGTGAAGAATATCAGTTTTGTGTAGTCCGCAATCATAACGGTGAAATTGATGTTCTGGAGGATCAGGATGATGATCCTGATACCATAACGATCAGTACGGACAGGTTCTCGCCATATGCTATAGCGCATCATTCATCCGGCAGTAATATGATGATATTTGTAGGAATTGCCATCGGATTTGCGCTGACATTATTGATACTTGTTTCGTATATTACAATGAGAGATAAGAAAAAAGCCTAGCGGAGGTGTGATATGATGAATAAACTGAATGACGATGAACTTGATAAGGTGTCGGGCGGCTGGAGAGAATCAAATCAGGATCTGCCTACATATGGAAAAGATATAGTCTGTCCTTTTTGCGGAAATGACAAGAAAGAACAGTTTGCTCCAAATGTAATTTATGACAAGAAAAATAACAGTGTGACGTATTTCTGCAGCTGCAAAAAATCCTTTGTGGTTTTCGGTCCAAAAGGAGAAAATGTCACCACACCGGATCTGATTAAAAACCATCTCTTTTAATATTTTAATTAAGAAATTCTTTATTACCCCGCCCGCAGGTTAGTTGAAGGGCGGGGTATTTTTTTCTTATCCTGTACTTTACAAGTCGTAGTTGTCCTTAATATTTGTACATGTCTTGTGCTGTTTTCACAATTTCAATACATCAAATCTGTTAATAATGATATTTTTTGCTGTAAAGCGTTGACTTGTATTGTTATTTGGTACATAATTTTCAGTGTAAGTTGACAATACAAATTTATAATGTATGTATCAAATGGTCGTAAATGACCTGTACATCTTTGTTTTCATTGAGGAAAAATGTCCGCATCCGATCCTAAGTACCAGCTTGTGATAGACTGGATAAAAGAGAATATCGAATCAGGTGCGTTAAAGTATGGTGACAGGATAAAGTCGGAAAAGGAGCTTTCGGAGCAGTTCGGCCTTAGCCGCCAGACTGTAAGGAGAGCCACCTCGGAGCTTGAAAAGGAGAAGATCCTTACCCGGGTTCAGGGCAGCGGTACCTATATCGGAGACAGGATACAGGGTATCAGAAGAGAACGGCACATGAACGTCGCCGTTATGAGTACCTATATAGACAGCTACATCTTTCCTCCTACATTAAAGGGGATAGAGACCGTACTTTCCGGACACGGCTATACCACGCAGCTTTTTTTCACGGATGACCGCATTTCACAGGAAGCTGATATCCTTGAGAGCCTTCTTTCAAAGAATGATATCGACGGACTCATTGCCGAGCCCAGTAAAAGCGCCCTGCCGAATTCAAATATGAAGTATTACAGGGAGATCTCGAGGCGGGGAATACCGATCCTTTTTTTCAATGCTTCATATCATTCCCTGCATATGCCCTGTGTCAGGATGGATGATGACAGGACCGCAAAAAGCGCAACCGAGCTTCTTATTAGAAACGGCCACAGGAAAATAGCAGGTATTTTCAAGTGTGACGACGGTCAGGGGCATCACAGGTATAACGGCTACAATAAGGCTCTTCTGGATGCACACATAAGGCCTGACGCGAGCAGGGTCATCTGGATAGATACCGGGGTGCTTTCAAATCTGAACCTTATAAGGGATTATATTTTTGACAGACTGAAGGGCTGTACGGCTGTGGTCTGCTACAATGATGAAGCTGCTTTTCAGCTTATCAACATGTGTGTTGCTGCGGATATCAGGGTTCCCGGGGATCTTTCGATAGTGAGCTTTGATGATTCCGACCTTTCCAGAATGTGTCAGATACCCTTCACCTCCTTTATACATCCGAAGGAGGAGCTTGGGAGGAAGGTTGCGGATAATCTGATCAAAATGATAGATGATCCGGGCTTTGATGCCAGCTTTATGTTCGAGTCGGAGCCGGTCTTAAGGGACTCCATTCTGAAAATAGGGTGAAAGCTTCCGGTTGCTTGACCGGGTAGTGATCCAAAATAATACATAAAAAAGAAGGGAGAAGGTAATCAATGAGTAAAGAACTTATCGAAAGCGGACAGACGGCTCTTGGTATCGAATTCGGTTCCACCAATATCAAGGCGGTCGTAACCGACTACAAGGGAAATGTCCTTGCCAAAGGTTCCCACAGATGGGAAAACAGCCTTAAGGACGGCATCTGGACCTACGGAATGGATGAGGTTACCGAAGGCATTCAGGACTGTTATAAAAAGCTTGTTGCCGATATCAAAGAAAAGTACGGGGTAAGCAAGGTAACAAAGTTCGGCGCTATGGGAATAAGTGCAATGATGCACGGGATCATCGCTCTTGATAAGGACGGAAAACTCCTTTCACCTTTCCAGACCTGGAGAAACTCCAATACCCAGGCTGCTGCGGATAAGCTGACCGACCTCTTTGATTTTAATATTCCCCTGAGATGGACCATCTCTCACCTCTATCAGTTCGTTCTGGATGATGAACCCTTTGTAAAGGATATTGATTTTTGTACCACACTTGATTCCTATGCCAACTGGGTCATCACAGGAGAGAAGAATGCGGGTGTGGGCGATGCTTCAGGTATCTTCCCTATCGATTCTTCTATAAATGACTACGATCAGGCTATGGTCGACAAGTTTGACGATCTTATTAAGGATAAGGGTTATCCTTGGAAGCTTAAGGATATTCTCCCCAAGGTCCTTGTGGCCGGTGAAAAGGCGGGAACCCTTACTGCAGAGGGCGCAAAGTGGATAGACCCCAGCGGTGATCTGGAAGCGGGCATACCGGTCGCACCTTCAGAGGGCGACGCAGGCACCGGAATGGTTGCCACAAATGCTGTTGGTCCGAGAACAGGTAATGTTTCAGCAGGGACCTCCACCTTCGCAATGCTGGTTATGGAAAAGCCCCTGTCAAAGGTTTACAGGGAGATCGATATGGTTACCACTCCTACCGGACTTCCTGTAGCAATGAGCCACGCTAATAACGGAACGACCCACATCAATGCCTGGGTAAATATCTTTAAGGAATTTGCAGAGAAGGCCGGAACGCCTATGGAGGAGAGGCAGATCTTTGAAACCCTGTTCCATGAATCCCTTAACGGAGACAAGGACTGCGGCGGTGTAATGTCCTACGGATATTATTCGGGAGAAGGGGTTACCCACCTTAATGAGGGACGTCCCGTTCTCGCATATATGCCTGATTCCAAATTCAATCTCGCAAACCTTATAAGAGCTCATCTATATACTGCTATCGCTGCGGTAAAGATCGGTATGGATATTCTCATCAAGGAAGAGAACGTGGCAATTGACAGGATCACCGGACACGGCGGATTCTTTACACAGAAGGGTGTCGGCCAGAGCTATCTCGCAGCTGCACTGAACGCACCGGTAACCTGCATGGATACCGCAAGTGAGGGCGGACCCTGGGGAATGGCTCTTCTTTCAGCCTTCCTTGTAAACGGAAACGGTATGAAGCTCGAGGATTATCTGGAGAAGGAGATCTTCGCAAACCTCACAGGCTCCACCATTGAGCCTGACAAGGCCGATGTTGAGGGCTATGAGAAGTTCACCGAGAATTACAAGAAGGCCATTGAGGTAGAAAAAGCGGCGATCGCGTCCATGGACTTCAAATAATCTATTCACCGATTGTTTAAGGTTTGTTTAATTTTTGTTCACAACTATTGAAAAAATGTGAACACGGAGTTATCATTTAAGAAGCATTACGCAGGAACTGCGTTTTGCCATATATTAACAATGATCCTTTAAGAGGGATCAGCAAAATTCCAAAGGGAGGGAAAAAAATGAAGCGTAAGATTTTAAGCGTACTTTTAACAGCAGCTTTCGTAGCAGCTACCATCGCAGGCTGCGGCGGCGCTGCACAGCAGGCATCCGATGCAGCCGGAGCAGCAGCTGACACAGCAGCAGCTGCAGCCGATACAGCAGCAGATGCGGCAGCTGACACAGCAGACAAAGCAGCTGACACAGCAGCTGCTGCAGCCGACACAGCAGCAGATGCAGCAGCTGACACAGCAGCAACTGTTGAAGAGGCAGCAGAAGAGGTTAAGGAAGCAGCAGGCGGAGCAGGCGGCACCATCAACGTTGGTTTTGCACAGGTTGGACATGAGTCTGACTGGAGAACAGCTTCCACAAAGTCCGCACAGGACGTTTTCTCAGAGGCAAACGGCTACAACTTAAGCTTTGTTGACTGCGACAATGACTCAGCACAGCAGCTTGAGGCAGTTCGTGGATTCATTGAGCAGGGTGTTGATTACATCATCATTGACCCCATCGTTTCAACAGGATGGGATACAGTTCTTGCAGAGTGTGCTGATGCTGATATCCCTGTAATCGTTATCGACAGAACCATCGACGATTCCGATAAGTATGTTTCATGGGTTGGATCTGACTTCCTTACAGAAGGAAAGGCAGCCGGCGAATGGCTCAAGGCTTATGCTGATAAGCAGGGCATCAAGGAGATCAACGCTCTTATTATCCAGGGAACAACAGGTTCTTCAGCTCAGATCGGACGTACAGACGGTTTCTCAGAGATAGCTGACAGAGAAGGCTGGACAATCCTTGACAAGCAGACCGGTGACTTCACAGAAGAAGGCGGACAGCAGGTTATGGAGTCATACTGCAAGTCTTATGAAGGCAAGTTCAATGTTGTTGTTTGCGAGAACGATAACGAAGCATTCGGTGCTATGACAGCTATGGACAACGCAGGCGTTAAGTACGGCCCCGGAAACGATGTAATCCTTATCTCTTATGATGCTTGTACAGCAGGACTTAAGGAAGTTCAGGCCGGCAAGATCACTGCAGACTTTGAGTGTAACCCTCTTGCAGCTCCTACAGTTGAGGGAGTTATCCAGACTCTTCAGTCAGGCGGAACACCTGAGGCAAAGATCCTCGTTCCCGATAACTGGTATGCTCTTCCTGATCAGATCGTTGACTTCTCCGTTGACGGAAAGCCCCAGACCATGGTTGAGGTAACAGATGCTGTTATCGAAGCTCAGTATTAATTTATAGTTCTTAAAAACCAGGGGAGCCCGGAACTTTCAGGGCTCCCCTTTATCAGATTAACTAAAGGAAGGATCGGCATATACAAACGATGGAAAACAATGTTGTATTGACAGCCCGCGGCATCAGCATGACCTTTCCGGGGGTTAAAGCGCTTGAAAATGTTGATTTTACTCTCAGAAAAGGCGAGATCCATGCCCTTATGGGAGAGAACGGCGCCGGTAAATCAACGCTTATAAAGTGTCTTACCGGTATCAATGATTTTGAAACGGGAGAGATCCATATTGACGGTGTGGACGGGCCTGTAAAGAACCATTCCACCAGAGATGCCCAGAATGTCGGCATTTCAACGGTTTATCAGGAGGTGAATCTCTGTCCCAATCTTTCGGTTGCGGAGAATCTTTTTATAGGACGTGAGCCTCTGACCGCCCTTCGGACGGTTGACCGCAATTCATACAATAAGAGATCCCAGAAAATAATGGATGATCTGGGGATCAGCGTAGATGTAACACAGAATCTGGAAAATTATTCCCTTGCCATACAGCAGATGGTGGCTATTGCAAGGGCTGTAGATATGGACTGCAAGGTCCTCATCCTGGATGAGCCCACTTCTTCCCTTGATGACGAAGAGGTGGAAAAGCTCTTTAAGCTAATGAGAATGCTGAAGGATAAGGGTGTTGGTATTATTTTCGTCACACATTTCCTTGAGCAGGTTTATGCAGTCTGTGACCGGATAACGGTTTTAAGGAACGGCACACTGGTTGGTGAGTATCCGATCGCCGATCTGCCTAGAGTAAAGCTTGTTGCGGCTATGATGGGTAAGGATCTGGATGATCTTGCATCCATTAAGGGAGAATCAAAAGATCTCTCACATGAGCCGCTGGAGATATCTGCAAGGGGACTTGCGCATCTGGGAACCGTTAAGCCTTTTGACCTTGACATCCATAAGGGCGAGGTTATCGGCATAGGCGGACTGCTGGGATCCGGACGAAGTGAGCTTGCCCGCTCCATATACGGCGCGGACAGGGCAAATGTGGGAACACTGAAGGTAAAGGATAAAGAGGTTCAGATACATCAGCCCATAGATGCGATGAATCTCGGAATGGGTATGCTTCCTGACGACAGAAAGGCTGAGGGTATAATAGAAGATCTGACCGTCAGAGAAAACATAATCCTGGCTCTTCAGGCAAAGACCGGGACCTTTAAGAGGCTTTCATCCCAGAAGCAGAATGAGATAGCAGACAGGTATATAGAGCTTCTTTCAATAAAGACCCCATCACCGGAGACGCTTGTAAAGCAGCTTTCCGGCGGAAACCAGCAGAAGGTCATCCTTGCCCGCTGGCTTGCCACAAATCCCGATTTTCTTATCCTTGATGAGCCTACCAGAGGTATAGACATCGGAACAAAGACAGAGATCCAGAAGCTTATACTGGAGCTCGCAGAGCAGGGAAAGAGTATAGTCTTTATTTCTTCCGAAATAATGGAGATGGTGCGTACCTGTAACCGTATGGTCATAATGAGAGACGGGGAAAAGGTCGGAGAGGTAGGCGGAGACATCACGGAACAGAAGGTTATGCATGCAATAGCCGGAGGAGGTGAGGAGAAGTGAGTTCAAAAGACAGTTCATTTATGAAAAAGATAAAATCCTGGCCTCTGCTTTTACCGGTGGTGGCACTGTTCCTCGTTATGGCGGTAAATATTCTCCATGACGCGGCCATAGGGGCAAATCCTCTTTCATTCTTTACAATAACCTTAAATCAGACCACATCCAGCGGAACCATTCTTTACGGACGTATTATTGACATACTTAACCGCGGAAGTGAGGTTGCGATACTTGCGCTTGGAATGACACTGGTGGTTTCTTCGTCCGCAGGAACCGATATTTCAGTAGGATCGGTTATGAGTCTTTCAGCCAGCTTCTGCTGTATGCTGCTTGCGGGATACGGCGTAGCAAATACATCGGAGCTTGCGGTACCGCTTATTGTGGGAGTCCTTGCAGCATTTGCCATGGGCACCCTCTGCGGAGCCTTTAACGGAACGCTGGTTGCCTACTTCGGCATACAGCCAATGGTTGCTACCCTGATCCTGTTTTCCGCGGCAAGAGCTATCGGACTCCTGCTTTGCAACAATCTGATAGTTTACGTGCGTAACAGCGCGTTTGGTGCCTTTGGAGCCTTTACGGGAATTCTTCCGACGCCCATCATCATTGCTGCGATCTGTATTGCGGTAGTGGCGCTGGTATTAAAGAACACATCCCTTGGAATGTATATTCAATCCGTGGGTATCAATCCCAAGGCCAGCAGGATCGCCGGACTTAACTCAAAGAAGATCATTTTCCTTACATACGTTATCTGCGGATTCTTTGCGGGGGTTGCGGGTCTGGTGAATTCATCCCGTATCACCTCTGCGGACTCCAATAATATAGGCCTGTACTACGAAATGGATGCTATCCTTGCGGTTGCCCTCGGAGGAAACTCTCTCGGAGGCGGTAAGTTTAATCTTGCCGGATCCATTATCGGTGCCTATACGATCCAGGCCATTACCACCACCCTTTATGCTCTGGGTGTTTCAACCGACCAGGCGCCTGTTTATAAGGCTATAATCGTCATTATAATCGTGGCCATTCAGTCGGCACCCCTTAAAGCATTCTTCAGAAAACGCAGTTTGAAGGAAACAAAGGAGGCGGCAAAGGCATGAAAAAATTTAGATCAATGAATTCAAATACCGTACTGCTCCTTATTACCATAGGACTTTTCATCATTATGTACGCGGGCGGTTGTATAGCATACGGAGCCAAGGGCTTCACCCATCTGCAGACCTTTTTGAATATCCTTATAACCAATTCGGGTCTTATCTGCGTATCCTGCGGACTGACGGTGGTGATGCTTACTGCCGGTATCGATATATCTGTTGGATCACTGGTTGCCATGGACTGTATGATGCTTGCCGTCGGAATGAGGAACGGAATAGGTGCCGTGGAGATGTGCGCCGCAGTCCTTATTACCGGAATAGTATTCGGACTCGTTCAGGGCTTCCTGATCGGGTATCTGGAGATACAGCCCTTTATTGTCACCATGGCCGGGATGTTCTTCGGACGCGGAATGACGGCTGTCATCTGTACTGACCAGGTTTCCATCACCCAGGATATAAATGCTGTATTCTATAACTGGGCAAATGCAAAGATCATACTCCCCTTCGGAGGATATTTGAATAATAAGGGCAAGTATATGGCACCCTTTATAAGGGTGGAAGTGGTGATCGCGCTTATCGTACTGGCTTTGATCTTCCTGATGCTCCGTTATACCAGGTTCGGACGTGCACTTTACGCTATCGGAGGAAGTGAGCAGTCCGCCGCGATGATGGGTCTTAATGTCAAGCAGACAAAGATGAAGGCCTATGTGCTTTCATCCGTTCTTACCTCGATCGGCGGTATCTGCTACTGCTTAAACACCATGGCAGGTTCTGTCCAGCAGGCGACCGGTCTTGAAATGGATGCCATATCCTCTGCGGTTATCGGAGGTACGCTCCTCACAGGAGGCGTGGGAAATGTATTCGGAACCTTTATTGGTGTTCTTATAAACGGTACCATTTCATCCATAGTAAAGACCAACGGTAAGCTTGCAAGCTCCTGGCCCAATATTCTTACTGCTGCACTGCTCTTTATCTTTATCGTAATACAGAGCCTCTTTGCAGCTATGAGAGCAAAGAAAAAATGAGGTAACTATTAAGAACAGTCACTTGCGGAACCGCAAGTGACGTATGAAAATCTCGGCATTTTGTACGGGGCACTGACGCGCTTAGCGCGTCAATACGTGCCCGTGAAATGTCCACTGGACATTTCACCTTTCGATCCATCGTGCGTAGCACGATTTAATTGACCGAATGCGCTGTATCTGTTCAGAAGCCAAAGGGTTCTGAACAGATACAAAATGAGTATTTTTGCATATTGAAAACACGGATAATTCCAGGACCGGCTCCGGTAATATCCGGAGCCGGGTTTCTTCTGAGCCTGAACGGATACTTGTAATGTTTGGATATGCTGATATAATTATACCGTTGACGGAATTGAATTCCGCTGACGGTATGATCATTTATGCGGTAGAATCAACGTATATATTGCCGCAAAGAAAAGAAAGGACGGAAATATACATAAATGGCCGGATTACTTGAACAGTGGACAAATATGGCATACTCCGAAACCGCCGACAAGGAGGAGCTGAAAAAGCTCTGGCAGGAGTATTTCCTTAAGGAAAAGGATATCTACGCTGAATTATTGAAGGATCCCGATACGGAAGTGAAGGGTACAGTAAAGGAGCTTGCTGAAAAATATAATGTTGATATTATGACCATGACCGGCTTTCTCGACGGAATAAATGAGTCACTGGTTGTGGAAAATGATATCCAGAATATGGATGAGGATACGGTAGTTTCCTTGAATTTTGATAATGAAAAGCTCTATTACAATATGGTTGCCGCAAAGGCGGACTGGCTCTACGGGCTTCCGGAATGGAATGATGTACTTAGTGAGGAAAGGAGAGAGGAGCTCTATAAGGAGCAGAAGAAGTCCGGAACCTTTGTGCGGAATGGACGGAAGATCGGGAGAAACGAGCCCTGTCCCTGCGGTTCAGGAAAGAAATTCAAGCAGTGCTGTATGGGTAAGGGGATTTACGACTGAGAATTCCTTGCTGATTACTAAAAAAGCCTCTGAAACGGAGGCTTTTTTCTGTGAAAAAAGTATTAATACCTGCCTAAATATATTATAATTACGTATATTATGATACAGACGTCAAAAGTCCAAATGGCGTTTGAACTTGTTCAAAAAGAAAGGAGCGGCAGTAATTACGGTATGAGCGACAGAAAAAAAGAGCTATTGGAAGCATTGGAAGGGCAGTTAAAGGAAGATGATGATTTCGGGGAAATGTCCATATTTACAGCAAAGGAGCTTGATGCGCCTGTGGATATTCTGAGGACCGAGCTGCCGGAGTTCGGGCCGGATCTCGTAAGTGTCCTCGGGGAATTTTTCTTTTTACCCACTGACGATGAGGATATCCTGGTCTTTACCACTTGTATATCCTTATCAAATTCTGTTCCGCCGGAAGCGGCACCGGATGTTGCGGCTGCTTTGGCAAGATTAAATTATCTTCTTCCCTGCGGCTGTTTTGCTCTGGGTAATGAAGACAGGAATTTCGTGTACAAAAATACTGCGATTCTTTCTGTTAATGACAGTAAGGATGAGCAGCTTAAAGAGATATCAAGATCGGTCGATGCTTCTCTCGGATCCGCGGAAACCTTCTTCTCATATATTCTTCCGGTACTAAAAAATGACATTACTGTTGAAGAGATGGTCGGGATGCTGAACGGTGGAAACGCATAAAATGAGGTATTTATGGGCAAAGGCAAACATATGGAGCGGAAGCTCCGGAAGGTCAACATAGAGACCGGCAGTGTTTCCGCTGTATCTGATTCGCTTTTTCTTTCGGATACAAATCCGGAACTGATTCAGAATCTGACACAGAATATTGATAATCCCATAATGCAGAAGATGAGAGAGCTTCCGGATATTCCGGCCGAACCACCGATTAATGAAGATATCAGCCGGGGCTATGCTGAGGTGGGTTTCAAAATATCAACAAATTCCTTAAAGAAAAAGAAGAGATTACAGAAATCAGCTGATCTGTGGGAAAAGCAGGTAATCCTTTCCGATATGAAAAAGGAATTTAATTTAAAGGAGAAGCCGCTGCCACCCGCTGATGAGATGGAAAAAGACTGGTGCTTCAGGGAGTTTTCGGAGCTGGATCTTGATTTTTTTCTGAATTTTGAAAAGGGGCAGACCTCCTGTGATCATCTCTTTAAGCATTATGAAGAGATAAAGGACATTCTTTTCAGGTATCCCGCCTATGAGGCTGTGGTAACGGAAAGATATGACCTTGCATCTTCGATGGGAGAACCTTCTTCAGAGTTGAAGGATGCCATTGCAAAGCTAAAGACACTTCATGACATTAAGGATCATTATGATCTGGTCGAGATGATCATGAGGAATAAGTACTATTCTCTGATAACGGATGAAAAGATATATGAACTGTCCTATGAAGAACTGATGACACGTCTTTCAGAGCTATATAGGATTGAGGGTGAACAGAGAAATACCGGGCTTATAGATTTTTATCAGAATCTGATAAGACTTAAGGAAATCGGGCTTTCCGATAAAACAAGTGTTAAGGAAAGGTTAGATGAATATAAGTACATCCCGGACCGGAAGAAAACCGAAGAAAAGAAAGCAGATCCAAAAAAACAATTAAAGAAGCTTGTGAATCTTTATTCCGAAATGGTGGAACATGCCGAAAAGGACAAAACCCTCATTACGAAGACAAGCTTAAAAGTATATAAAGACAGATTTTTTATTATTCACTCTGAGGATATTAACGATTATCTTAGTTTATTTAATGAAAAAGACAGAAAAAACGGGAAGATCAAACTGTTTTTGAATGACTATGACCGTTTCCTTAATAATGACTTCTATGACAGAACGGATACTCTTCATGTAGATATCAGAAAAGAATTACCGGATTATGAAGGAGGAATAAAGAGAAAAAAAGCCGATGCTTTAACGATCAGGTTTTCCGAGGAACAGAAGGAAGGATTAAGGCGTGTTCAGGCATATGTGCTTGAAAGAGGTATAAATAAAGGCAAGTATGCTTTTATGCACAGTCTCCTGGAAGCACCGGAAGAGCAGCAGATGCTTGTATTCTATCTGGTTGAGAATGACAGGGAGGAATGCGTATCCCTTCCGGAGTGCTACAGTGCTCTTTATAATTACGTTCCGGATATTTCTAAATTTAAGGATAAGAGCTTCGCCGGGTTTTCCAAAGCAATCCGTTCTTCCATGCAGTCAGTCCCTGTTATGGATAAGCTTATAGAGCTTGAGAATGATATCATAACCGGCGATAAGACAGTGGAAAACAATGAGACACTGGATACAAATATTCCGGAACAGCTTGAGCAGAAAAAGAATGGTCTTATAAACGCCATAAGGGAAAGGGGTGCCCTGCTCATCTTACTGTACCGGTCTTCCGGTCTGCACCCCGATATGCCTCCTGATATGGCAGCGGACCCTGTTCTCAGGAAGAGAATGTTTCAGGAATATAAAAAGATAAGTGAACTTATCCGGAGTCTTTTAAGGCTTTATCCTGCAGCTGAAATCAGAAAGCAGGAGTATGAACAGGAGCTGCAGCTTCAAAAAAACGCTGTACAAAATGAGGATATAGGAAATGAGATCGCCGGAAGCAGTTCAGGTGCCCTTGATTTTATGCAGGAGTATGTCCTTGGAGAGGGCGTAGGCATTTTTGGCGGAGGACTATCCGCAGCAGGAGGATTAGCAGGGAGACTTGGTGTTTCAGCATCCTTGAATTTTGCTTCATTCGGAGTAGGGGGGATAACAAGTCTTCTCGGGGCTATAGGAATTGTCCTGAACATAGTGAATACTGCAGGGAACAAGACCCTGTCAACTGCCGATGAGGTGGCAAGATGGATAGATATTACGGGAGATATAATTAATGTTAGCGGCGGGGCGACTATTTCCGTCTCTTCCATGATTTCCACCATTGGGGTTGTGGGACAGATGGCTTCGGAAAGCACCAAATGGATAGGCAGCACTGCAGACACCCTTAAATCCGTGGGAGGAACCGCAGGTACGGTCTCAGCTGTCGGGGGAGCATTGTGTATCGGTGCCGGAACCATAAAGATCGCGGCCTCCGGAATACAGGCAGTCCGGGGATTAAGTACTGTCAATGATGTCCATAAGGCCAAAAAGACCCTGGCAAAAAAGGATGCGGGGAAACTTACTGCAGATGAAAAGATCGTTTCACAGTTTCTTAAGCATCAGTCTGCGGAAGGTAAGATCGCTGCTGTCAGTGCCGGAGTCGGTATCACCACCGGTCTCATAGGGATAACCGGAGGCGTACTGGCAATACTTGGAACAGTAACCGGGGCTTTGGCGATCGCAGGGGCAGCTGTCGGTCTGGGGGCTGTAGGCCTTGAGATAGCAAATAAAGTAATAAGCCACAGGGGAAAAAAGGCAAACAAGAAGAAGGCAGTTGACACTTTCCTCAATCTGGACGATACGGTAAGCGCTGTCAGGAAAAAGCATATCGGAAATGAAAAATCTAAAGAATACAGTGATTCCAGGCTAAGGGAACTCGTTAGAGAGGAGCTTCTTGCAGAGCTTGGTTTTTCCTCCTGGAAGGAATGCTACAGGCATATCTGTGTGAGATATGCGGAAATCCTGTACAGAAAGGTGTTTATCGAGGATACTATGCCGGATGACAGGGAAATGTACTTAAATGCGCTAAAGTCTCTCGGTATGAAGGTTCGTATGCCGAAGGCTGAGGGCGATAAACCTAAGCCCACGATCGGCGAGATGGTTTCAAAGCTGATGGGGTGAAAGAATCCTCTTAATGAAAGGAGAAGCATAAACATATAATGAAGATCACGGGAATTACAAAAAACAATATTGAAGCATTTATTTCCATCCTGCCGGGAAGTGCTGTAAAGACTGATAAAAATCTGATACGGATAGGTGTTGTGGATGATGAGGGAAAGGCGGCCGGCGCGCTGACCGCGAGAGCCGATCAATATAGTATAGACATTTTGTCACTATATGTTTTTCCCGAAAAAAGAGGAAAAGGTTATGGCAGTGCCTTAATGAATGCATTTGAAGGTTTTTTTGAAACACTCGATCCGACTGCTGTTTCGAGTGAATATGTGGAAAATGATTCGCTGAACGATTATTTCCTGCATTACGGCTATGATCTCTTTCCGGTAAAGAATCTGTACAAGACGACCGTCGGGGATATCCTCCGTTCACCTATGTACAAAAAGATAAAAAGAGCCAAAAGAAAGGCAGGCTATACCTATGTTTCAAAGCTTTCCGTTATGGACAGGAAGGTTTTTGATATAGCCGTGCAGAATGCAGACTATGATCCGGAATGGAGCACGGCCCGGATAGAAAACGGTAAATATACGGGTTGTATGCTCTGCAATACCGGGAACGGAAGCATTAATGTGATCTGGACCGATTCCGTAGATCTGTCTCCTGATGATTTCAGACAGCATACGGCCCTTATGCTGGATAAGATAAAGGAAACCTATGATAACAGAAGGGATGTGGAAATCTTTATGACCTTTGAAAGACCGGATGTGACGAATTTCATAAAAAGGTCATTCGGGGGATACGGACACCTGAAAATAGCAGGCAGATATATCAACGCGATCAAGATAGTGTAAAGAGGTAATTATGAGTGACGGAAAAAAAGAGATAAAAAGGCTTCGCCAGGTAGGTATTGAGACACAGAATATCACTGCTGTATCCGAATTCATGAATACAACAGCAATGGGTCTTGAAATGATAGACGATACAAAGCAGGAGATTGCTGCTTCGCCGGTGATGATGAAGATGAAGGAGCTTCCGGATATCCCTGCCGACGCCCCTACGGAGGATGAGGTAATAAAGGGGCACGAGGAAGTGGGATTAAAGCTTGCCCCGGGTTCTAAAAAACATCCGAAACGGGTAAGCAGGGCTGCTGAAAAGAGGGCTGTTTCGCGGGAAATGATCTCTAAAAGGGAGGATTTTGACAAAAAACCCGCGCCGCAGCTTCCGGATACCAAAGATGAGAAGAAAAAAAGCTACGAGAGAATTGCGGCTTTTGATCTTGGCAAGGTATTTTTCCAGGAAAAGGGAAAGAGCGCCTATGATATCCTGTATAAACATTATGATGAGATAAAAGAAGAACTCCGCCGTATTCCGGAGTATGAGCTTGTGATCAGGGAAAAGCTGGATAATCTTAATGCCGGGGCTCCTGATGACGCACTTATAGAAGCCCAGGCTAATCTCAAGGCTCTTTATGATATTAATGCATACTACGCCGTATTCGAGAGGATAATGCAGAATAAGTATTATGCACTTCTTCCACATGATGAGATGCACTCTCTTTCCTTTAACGAGCTCAGGAAGAGGCTTGCGAAGCTTTATGATGCGGATACGAATGACCGGAATGAGGAGCTCATTGATTACTATCAGAATCTTATCCGCTTAAAAGAGATCGGCCTTTCCGATATGGAAAGTGTAAATGAAAGGAAGGAAGAATATAAGAGCTTATTTAAGCACGAAAAGCCCGAGGAGGAAAAGAGGGATCCCGGGAAAACAATAAAAGAGATCGCCGGAATGTATGCGGAGATACTGGATCATTACGCTAATGACAAGACACTTGTAACCGGTGACTCCGTTAAAGTATATAAGCAGAGATTTTTCGACACCTTCAAAAAAGATATTGAAGAATTCAAGAATAGTGCAAATATAAAGGATAAAAAGGTCCAGAAGCTGTTACAGGAGTACGGAGATTACAGCAGTAATAAATACAAGGATAAGACAGATGCCCTGCACGACCTTATCCTGAAGGAAAAGCCCAAGGATGAAGATACTATAGTAAGAAAAAAACAGGATGCTGATAAGCTAAGCTTTACCGATGCCCAGAAGGAGGGCATGAGGCGTGTTCAGGCTTATCTTATAAAAAGAGGAGTAAAAAAGAAAGAATTCTCTTTCGTAAATAATCTCCTGGAAGCGCCGGAAGAGCAGCAGATGCTGGTATTTTACCTTGTGGAAAACGGGAAGGAGGAAAGTGCGTCCATTTCCGAGTACTATTCCGCACTCTACAATTATCAGCCGGATTATAAAAAAATAGAAGGTAAGACACTTCAGACCTTTTCAAAAGCCATGCGTTCTGCCATGATCACGGCACCGGTACTGGACAAGCTTATCGAGCTTGAGAAAAATGTCCATAAAGCTGCTAAGACCGTAAAAGATAATGATAAGCTGGATAACGGAAAAGAAGACGAGGTTTCACGGAAAAAGGAGGGTCTTGTCACTGCGATAAAGGAAAGAGGGGCAATGCTGCATTTCCTGTACAGAAATGCGGGAATGCATGAGGATATGCCGCCGGATATGGCAGCAGATCCGATACTGAGACAAAGGCTTTTTTCGGAATACAGGGAGATCGGAAAGCTTATAAATGACCTTGTGGAAATCAGTACAAAATCGCCCCTTGAAAAAAAAGAGAATAAAAAGTATGTAATCGAAAAATTAGACTATGAACAGCATGAAATAGACAGGGAGACAGCCGAAAATCCTGATGATGATTCTTCTGAATTCTTCGATAAAGCTTCGAATTATTATGGTAAATTCAATGAATGGGTTATAGGAGACGGTCTGGGATATTTGAGCGGAGGTCTTTCTGCTGCGGGTGATTATGTTAAGCCTGTGACCTCAACATCGACCTTTGGTTTTGTTTCTTCTTTGGGGGTCGGCGGTCTGACGGCACTTTTCGGTGCAGTGGGTGTCGCATTGACCGTTGCGGGACTCGTGAAGGACAATACCCTTTCAACACCGGATGCCGTAGCCCAGTGGATAGATGTGACAGGTGATACAATCAATCTCATTGGCGGAACTGTTACGAGTATTGCTACCCTTGGCAGTGCTATCGCAAATATCGGGGAAGCGGCTGCTGAAGGCGGTAAGTGGCTTGGTGATGCTGCGGATGCGCTGTGGGCTACGGGAAGTGTCGGGGATATAGTGACAATGGTCGGCGGCGGAATATGTGTCGTGGCCGGAACCGTGAAGATGGTTTCATCCGGGATACAGGCAGGACGCCTTATCAGTACCGGTGTGGATATACACAGGGCAAAGAAAACCCTGAAAACTAAAGACCAGAATAATCTTACCCGTGATGAGAGGATGGTAAAGCAGTTTCTTGACCATCAGACAAATGAAGCCATCAGAAAGGGTGTAAGCTCGGGAGTCGGAATTGTCACGGGCACAATGGGGATCATTGCGGGTGGTTTGGCAATGACAGGTTATCTTGCTCCAATAGGTGCTTTAGTCGGACTTGGAGCTCTGACATTGGAAATCGCAAATAAGGTCACCCAATATTTTATCAAGAGAAAACAAAAGAAGATTATGGTTGATGATTTCCTGAATCTTGACCAGGCTGTGGAAAATGTCCTGAATTCCCACCCGGAAAAAGAGAAACTGAAGAAATACGGGGATTCGTTAAAGGATCTGGTCAGGGAGGAGCTCTTGTCATCTATGGGCTTTTCCAGCTGGAAAACCTGTTATAAATATATTTGTACACAGATGGCGCAGACAATGTACAAGAAGGTTTTCCTTACAAATCCGCAGCCGGAGGACAGGGATATGTATCTGAACGCCATGAAGTCTCTCGGTCTCAAGATAAAAGAACCTAATGTACAAGGAGATGAACCCAAGCCTACCATAGATGCGATGGTTTCAAAAATGATGGCCTGATCTTTGGTGACCGGAATACACTATTGACAAGAGGCAGGTAAAGTGGTATCTTACTGAAGTGCGTGTGAAGAGGAATGTTTTTCTGAGCGCACGGAAATCGAAGCAGAGCATAAGCTCTCACCCTGAGGCGTAGGCTTTCAGGCGTTCATAGCAGGATTATTCTTGATCTATTATGGACGGTGGAGTTTTGCTCGACCGTCCTGTTTGTTATTGTGAGGACGAAGACTGAAAAATCTATTCTGAAAAAAGATTTTTCGCCACATACGTTTTAGGAGGGAAACACAATTAGCGATTTATTTATCAATGAGCAGATCAGGGACAGGGAAATAAGACTGATCGGTGAGGACGGTGAACAGCTGGGAGTAATGCCTACGGCAGAGGCTCTGAGGCGGGCTGATGAAGCAGGACTTGATCTTGTGAAGATCGCGCCGGGGGCGAAGCCGCCTGTTTGCAAGATCGTCGATTACGGCAAGTATAAGTACGAGCAGACCAGAAAGGACAAGGAAGCCCGGAAGAAGCAGAAGATCATAGAGGTTAAGGAGATCAGGTTTTCTCCCAACATTGATACAAATGATCTGAATACAAAGAGTAATGCTGCCCGGAAGTTCCTTATGAAGGGAGACCGGGTGAAGGTCACCATGCGTTTCCGCGGAAGGGAAATGGCTCATATGAATTCCAGCAAGCACGTTCTGGATGAATTTGCCGAGAACCTGAGTGATATCGCTGTTGTTGAAAAGCCTGCAAAAGTAGAGGGCAGAACAATGACACTGCAGCTTGCCCAGAAAAAATAGAATGGAGGAAAGAAAAAATGCCAAAGATGAAGACCAGCAGATCCGCCGCAAAGCGGTTCAAGATCACGGGAACAGGAAAGTTAAAGAGGTTTAAGGCATATAAGCGCCATATCCTTACAAAGAAGTCTGCAAAGACCAAGAGAAATCTCCGTCACGCAGTAATGACAGACGAAACAAACGTAAAGAATATGAAGAAGATACTGCCTTATCTTTGATCACCGGGAGCAGGGCAGATATTCGGTTCAGCCCGGAACTGCTGCTGTAAAATGAGTGAAGACTTTTGGTGTATAAGGCGGATTTGAATTGATGATAACGGAGGTTTATTATGGCTAGAATAAAAGGCGGCTTAAATGCCAGGAAAAAGCATAACAGAGTATTAAAATTAGCAAAGGGCTACAGAGGAGCCAGATCAAAGCAGTACAGGGTTGCGAAGCAGTCCGTAATGCGTGCGCTTACTTCTGCATTCGCAGGCAGAAAGCAGAAGAAGAGAGATTTCCGCTCACTCTGGATCACGCGTATCAATGCGGCAGCGAGAGCTAACGGCATAAGCTACAGCAAGCTTATGTACGGATTAAAGAATGCCGGTGTGGATATCAACAGAAAAATGCTTTCAGAGATGGCGGTAAGTGATGCAGAGGGATTCAGGACTCTTGCTGAGCTTGCAAAGTCCAGGGCTTAATGATAGAATAATGTGCATCCCGTGTTTTGCCGGATGAGGCAAAGCGGGATGCAATATTTGAAGTATGCAGGAATGGCGGAATTGGCAGACGCGCAGGCTTCAGGTGCCTGTAGTAGCAATACTGTGAGGGTTCAAGTCCCTTTTCCTGCATTTTTTATTTTAAAGCGCCAGGTAACTATTTGAGGGCGACTTTCTTATTCTGAGGGCGACTTTGTCATTCTGAGCGAAGCGAAGAATCTTTCTCCCCGGAAGAAAAGATCCTTCGCTTTGCTCAGGATGACAGCTCGCTGAAGTGTTTAAAAGCGAAACCGGCGAATTGGAGGGTTCGCCGGTTTCTTCTTTAGGAGAGTATTAGTTTTGTTGGATTTTCCAACTAAGGGGGAGAATATCTATCGAATTACTTTCGTAATTCTTTAGCAGTCGAAGTTATCTTCAACTGATAAACACAGTATAAAGCTTATTTGTGTCCAAGCTGTGTTTTTAAAATAAAGTAATTGTGAACTCAAAATAAAAAGAAAATAATTTTTTTAAGTAAATATAAAGCTGTTCTGTACTAAATCTTAAGAAAACAGTACACCCAGCTCGTCAATGCAGCTGAGATCCACATCCTCCATAGTGCCGTTGTCGGATCTTTCGGAAAGCTCGGGGAGTACAGGGATCCTTGAAATAAGACGTATGCCGTATTCTTCGGCTATCCTTTCTATATGGCTTTCCCCGAAGAGCTTTATTTCCTCGCCGCAGTGCGGGCAGGGAAGATAGCTTAGGTTCTCTACTATTCCCAGAACCGGGATATTCATTTTTTCTGCAAGGTTTACAGCTTTTTCAACTATGACCGTAACAAGCTCCTGGGGGCTTGTTACGATGATTATGCCGTTTACAGGCAGTGACTGGAAGGTTGTAAGCATAACATCACCGGTTCCGGGAGGCATATCAACAAACATATAATCCACATTTCCCCATATTACGTCCGTCCAGAACTGTTTAACGGCACCGCTAATAACAGGACCCCTCCAGGCAACCGGATCACTTTCGTTTTCAAGTATCAGATTAACGGACATAAGCCTTATTCCGGTCTTTGTTTCGACAGGTATCATCATGCCTTCTTCGGTACCTGTGGTCTTCTCATGTATACCGAAGATCCGGGGAATTGAGGGACCGGTTATATCTGCGTCAAGAATGGCGGTGCTGTAGCCCATTCTGGAGGCTGCGACAGCTGAAAGTGATGTTATAAGGGACTTTCCGACGCCGCCCTTTCCGCTGACCACGCCTATAACCTTTCCTATCCTGCTTTCTGAATTTGCAGGAATTACTAATGAAGCGGGATCTCTCTGTACACAGGAGGCCCCACAGGTACTGCAGTTATGGCTGCAGTTTGATGCATTCTGATCTTCGCTCATTATTTTTCCTTTCACTTAGGATCTCTTGATTTTAGCCGTGTTGAAAACGACTGCCATCGGACAGCCCCTGTGCAGCAGTACACCGCAAGGAGGAACTGTTTCGTAAATGAACCTTGTATGTACGAATCATGATTATAAATCTATTTACGACAAAATACAAAAAGATTATAATAGCTGATAGACATTGAAATCATTTTTTAGTAAAATATAACGAACGGCTGCAGATGCAGTGTAATCTATTTGATGGGAGTCAATTTATGTCAGAAGTACAGAATCTGGATCCTTCACAGGTTGATATACTGGGGGAAATCGCTAATATCAGTGTTGGAAATTCTGCCACATCACTTTCCGTAATGGTCAGGCAGAAGGTTGAGATAACCACGCCCAGTGTTACTGTTATAAACAGGAGCGAGGCTTTGGATGATTATGAAAAGACCTGTATTTTTGTACAGATACACTATGTGAAGGGACTTGACGGAAATAACGTGCTTATCCTTAAGGAAGAGGATGTCAAGATCCTTACAGACCTTATGATGGGCGGGGACGGGTCAAACGTTTCCGGAGAACTCGGTGAGCTGCAGCTGTCGGCTGTCAGCGAGGCAATGAACCAGATGATGGGAACTGCTGCAACCTCTCTTTCATCTTTGCTTCTCGTGCCTACCGATATTTCCACTCCAGATGTGAATACCATTGATGTGGAAAGCGTGAAGATCTTTGAAAAAATGTTTGAAGGAAAGATGGATAAATTCGTCAAGGTTTCTTTCCGTATGACTGTGGGAACACTTATTGACTCCATAATGGTTCAGCTTTATCCAATGGATTTTGCGGTTGAGATGATAGAGAAATTCAAGGTGGCAGGGAAGACGGCACTTGAGAAGTTGTAAGTCAATTAGGACTGTTCTCATTGACTTCCTGATTTTTTTCTTGACTTTGACTGTGGAGAATGGTATTATTTTCATCGCGCGCTGATCAATCTTATCAGATGACAGAGTGTGGCAAACCGGGGTGTGGCTCAGTTTGCAAAATGTGCCAGTGGCACATTTTGAGTCGCGAATACGAGCGCAAAGCGCGAGTGCGACCGAAAGAGCGCTACCTTGGTTGAAAGGAAAAATGCAAATAGCGGGGTGTGGCTCAGTTTGGCTAGAGCGCTACCTTAGGGAGGTAGAGGCCGCAAGTTCGAATCTTGTCACTCCGACTAAAGACGCCGTAAGGCGTCTTTTTTGTCGGAGTGACAAGATTCGAACTTGCGGTCGATAGACCTCCCTCGCAGGGAGGTAGAGCAAAAAGGTCCGGTGGACCTTTTTGGACCGCGTATAGCCTCGCTGAGCGAGGCTGCGGTCTGGGCAAGTTCGAATCCACAGGACGTTTTTCATAAGGCGTTTTTTTATCGGACTGCCAATCCTCAAGCTTGCGGTCAATGAAGCTCCCTCTCAAATCATCGACCTTGTGGTCAATGAAGCTCCCTCTCAGGGAGGTAGAGCAAAGAGGTCCGGTGACCTGTTTAGATAATAAATAATCATTAAATAATTAGAATATTTTTAATAAAAATGTATTGATAAATTGTTCATAGTTTGTTAATATTTCATACGGAACGTTTATCAGGGTTTGTCCCGGACGTTTCCGGAATATGTTAGCCGTAAAACGGCAAAAAAATTTACAGGAGGAAAATGTAAAGATGATGAAAAAGTTTTTTGCAGCAGCTTTGGCAGCAGGTATGACCTTAAGCCTTGTAGCATGCGGCGGAAGCGCAGCCAGTGCACCCGCAGCAGATGCACCTGCAGCAGCACCTGCAGCGGAGGAAGCAGCACCTGCAGCTGAGGAAGCAGCACCCGCAGCAGAAGAAGCAGCACCTGCAGCAGAACCCGCAGCAGAAGAAGCAGCTCCCGCAGCAGACAGCGGTGAGAAGCACTACAAGTTCGGCTACACCTGCATGGACGGCACAAATCCCTTCTTCGTTACCATTCAGGACGAGATGAAGTCTCTTATCGAGGCAAAAGGTGATGAGCTTGTTATCACAGATCCCGGCAATGATGTTACCAAGCAGATCTCACAGGTTGAGGATATGCTTTCACAGAATCTTGACGGTCTCTTCATGAACCCTGCAGATGCAGAAGGTATCCTTCCTGCTCTTGATGCAGCAAAGGCTGAGGGCGTTCCTATGGTTGGTTTCGATACAGAGGTTGCTGATCTTTCTTACCTTGTATCCTACACCGGTTCCGATAACTACAATGCTGGTAAGGTTTGCGGTGAAGACCTTGTGAAGAAGTGCCCGAACGGAGGAGACATCCTCGTTCTTGATTCTCCCACAATGCAGTCAGTTACCGACAGAACCAACGGATTCCTTGAGGCTATCGAGGGACACGGCTTCAACGTAGTTGGACAGCAGGATGCAAAGGGTAACCTCGAAGTTGCTATGGGTATCGCAGAAGACCTTCTTCAGGCACATCCCGATGTAGTAGCTATCTTCGGCGGAAACGATCCTACGGCTCTCGGATGTCTTGCAGCAGCAAACGCAGCAGGCATCAAGGACTGCAAGATTTACGGTGTTGACGGATCACCTGATATCAAGGCTGAGCTTGCAAGCGGCGATTCCCTTATCGAGGGAACAGGAGCACAGTCTCCCAAGTCTATTGCCGACAAGGCTGTTGAGATCATGTATGATTACATGGAAGGAAAGCCTGTTGATGACAGATATCCTGTTGAGACATTCCTTATCACAGCTGACAACGTTGCTGACTATGGCACAGACGGCTGGCAGTAAGAATAATATCTGAAATATGAAACTACGGGCGCGGGGTCTCGACCGACTGAAACTCCGCGCCTTAATATGATTTTACCGTTTCTTGTATTCGGGGACGGTGTTTACTTAAGAGTGGTGTTGACGTGAGCGATAAAACTATATTAAGAATGAAAAAGATCACCAAGACCTTTCCGGGTGTAAAAGCCTTAAGCGAAGTGGACTTTGATCTTAAGGAGGGAGAGGTTCACGCCCTTTTGGGGGAAAACGGAGCAGGTAAATCCACACTTATTAAGGTGCTTGGCGGTATCTATCATGCGGATGGCGGCACGATAGAGATAAATGACAAGGAAGTAAAGATAAACAGCGTTCAGGATGCTGAAGCTAACGGAATAGCCATCATTCACCAGGAACTGGTACTGGTTCCTTATATGTCGGTTGCGGAGAATATCTTCCTCGGCCGGGAGCTTGGAGCTGGAATCAGCGTGAATCTAAAAGCACAGGAAAAAGAAGCCCAGGAAGTTCTGGACAGACTGGGTATGGATATAGATGCGAGATCTTTGATAAAGGATCTTCCCATTGCAAAACAGCAAATGGTCGAGATCACAAAGGCTGTAGCCACCAATTCAAAGATCCTCGTTATGGATGAGCCCACATCCTCCATTAGTGAGAAAGAGGTTGATAATCTCTTTAAGATAATGAGAGATCTGACGAGCCATGGCGTTGGCATAATCTATATTTCCCATAAGATGAGTGAGCTTCAGGAAATATGTGATCGTGTCACAGTTATGCGTGACGGCGAATATGTGGGTACAAGGGTCGTTAAGGATACCTCCAGGGATGATCTTATAGCGATGATGGTAGGCCGTCAGCTTACCAGCTACTATGAGAGGGATTTCATAGAGCCAGGGGAAGAAGTTCTGAAGGTTGAAAACATTACCGATAATAAGCGGGTATTTGATGTTTCCTTCAATCTAAAGAAGGGAGAGATCGTAGGTTTTGCCGGTCTTGTGGGAGCAGGACGGAGTGAGACCATGCAGGCGATTTTCGGTCTGACTAAGGGAGTGACCGGGAATATTTATATCAACGGCAAAAAGGTTGAAATAAAGAGTCCCATCGACGCTATGAACAACGGTCTCGTAATGGTTCCGGAGAGCCGGAAGGAGCAGGGACTGTTCCTCATACAGGACGTGAAATACAATACGACTATTGAGATACTTGATCAGTTTATAAAGAATCTGAGAGTAAATCACGCGAAGGAGGCCGAGGTTACCCAGAAATACATAGACATGATGTCAACAAAGACCCCTTCACAGCAGCAGGTGATCGGAAACCTGTCCGGTGGAAACCAGCAGAAGGTGCTTATCGGACGCTGGCTTGCAACGAATCCGCAGATACTTATCCTGGATGAGCCTACGAGGGGTATTGATGTAGGTGCCAAGGCTGAGATATATGCTATCATGAACAGTCTTATCAAGCAGGGCGTATCCATTATAATGATATCTTCGGAAATGCCGGAGATCATCAATATGTCAGACAGGGTATATGTTATGGCAGAGGGTACCATTAAGGGCTGTATAGACCATGAGGAAATTTCGCAGGAAGCCATCATGAAGCTGGCTGCTGTCTGAGAAAAACCGAAGGATTTACATTAGGAGGAAATATAAAATGGATGAAAAGAAAAAGATTTCAGCGCCTGCACCGAGAAATGCCTTTATGAGCTTTATTTTTGAAAATCTCGGTATCCTGGCAGCTCTCGTAGTGCTCTGCCTGATACTGGGTATCTTCCCGGGCACCAGCGAATACTTTGTAACTGTGAAGAACCTGTTTAACGTTCTCCGTCAGATATCGACAAACCTGCTTCTTGCCTGCGGTATGACAATGGTTATCATCCTCGGAGGTATCGATCTTTCGGTAGGTTCGGTTATCGCTTTAAGCGGCGTGCTGGCGGCAGGCGGCGTGGTAAGATACAATCTTCCCATAGTACCGGCTATGATGCTTGGATTACTGGTAGGTATAGTTTTCGGTCTCTTTAACGGATTTGTGATTTCAAAGACAACAATACCTCCCTTCATCGTTACCCTTGCAACAATGAATATCGCAAGAGGACTTGCGGGAGTATATACGGGCGGTTCTCCTGTCCGTGTTGTAACAAAGGAATGGCAGTGGATCGGAGCCGGGTATGCCTTCGGCGTTCCTGTTCCGGTTATCATAATGATAATAATCTTTATTGCATCCCTTCTTATCATTAACCGTACGAAGATGGGCCGCTACATTTACGCAGTCGGCGGAAACAATCTGGCTGCTACTTATTCGGGAATCAATGTTTCAACAGTTAAGTTCTTTGTTTACACCTATTCCGGAATAATGGCAGGTCTTGCGGGAATCATCCTTGCATCACGTATGTACTCCGGTCAGCCTACAGCCGGTGAAGGAGCGGAAATGGATGCCATCGCAGCGGTTGTAGTCGGAGGAACGAGTATGTCCGGTGGTTCCGGTAAGCTCGGCGGAACCCTGATCGGTGCTCTGATCATCGGTATACTGAATAACGGACTGAACCTTATGAACGTCAATTCCTTCTGGCAGACTGTAGTAAAGGGTGTTGTTATCCTTCTCGCTGTTATGCTTGACTTCTTCAGGACAAGGAAAAAGGGTTAATCAGCTAAAATAAGGATCTGAAAATTGAAGCGTTCTGAGATAAACAGTATTATAAAAGAAATGGAAGAGCTCATAGCCGCTAACGGCTTCCATCTGCCTCCCTTCTGCAACTGGACTCCGGAGGAATGGAAGAGCAAGGGCCACGAGTATGATGAGATCCGGGATAATATGCTGGGATGGGATATTACGGACTTCGGACTCGGGGATTTCAATAAATGCGGCTTTGGGCTCATTACGCTGCGTAACGGAAACCAGCATGATCCGAAATATAAAAAGGTATATGCGGAGAAGCTTCTGTTTCTAAGGGATGATATGATGGCACCCATGCACTTCCACTGGGTAAAGAGCGAGGACATCATAAACCGCGGAGGCGGAACCCTTCTGATAAAGGTCTATAATGACGACGGAAACGGAGGGCTTGCAGATTCGGATGTATGCGTAAATTCGGACGGACGTTCCTACTATGTTCCTGCCGGCAGTTTTGTCAGGCTGACACCGGGGGAAAGCATCACCATATGGCAGCATCAGTATCATGAATTTCATGTAGAGGAGGGAAGCGGATCCGTTCTTATCGGGGAAGTTTCCCAATGTAATGACGACAATACGGATAATCGCTTTTACGAGAATATAGGCCGTTTCCCTGCTATAGAAGAAGATGAGCCGCCCTACAGGCTGCTCTGCAATGAGTATCCGGCTGCGGTTTGAGGTCTTAATTAATGATAAAGAGGGATCGTCTCAAATATCTCCTGCTTTTTATTCTTGTTATACTGATACTGATGTTCGCAAAAAAGCCCCTTAATTCCTGCCCTAAGTGCGGAGCACCTCTTGACATCAATCAGACTGCCAGGTGTCCGTACTGCGGAAGCGTAGTGACAATCAATAACGAAGACTGGGCTCTGAATAATATTAAGGGCATTTCACAGATAACAAGGTAAGGTTTAATATGCTGTTTCTTACCTTACTACTCATTATATTTACAGCGGACAACAGTGACTTCTTTCTGAAGCCGGAGCTTTCAAAGCCGGAAGCGGTATATCTCCTTGCCGGCGTGTTGATAAGCTTTTTTCTTATGTTTGTATTTTCGGCTGCAGACAGGAATATCAGCAGTGAGCTTAAGATAAGAATAAGAAAACATGCAGGGAGCATCATAGCTCTGCTGTCATTACTGTTTTTCATTGCGGAGGTGCTTTATGCTGCCTCTGCGTTTTTTTATTCAGACTGGGATCCTGCCGGGGTTCTGGACTGCGTATATAAGCTTCTCCGGGGCAGGAGCGGAGAGATAAACCTTGATTATTTTTCCGCCCATCCGAATAACCTGATGCTTGTATGCACTTATCTTTCGGTATTAAGAACTGCCGGTCTTTTCGGTACCGAAAGTGTGATCTCCATTGTTATCCTTCAGGCTCTGCTTTTTTCCCTGGGAGGAGTACTGTTTTTCTATATCGTGCGTGATCTGTTATCACTAAAGGCAGCCTTTCTTTCCTATTTTTTATATGTATTCTGGATCGGGTTTAATCCCTACCTTTTTATCACCTATTCCGATGCTGTCGGACTGATCTTTCCGCTTGTTATTTTAAGGCTCTTTCAGCTGGTATTACTGATGAAAAAGGGAAACACGGTGATTTCCGCGGCTGCTGTTGCAGGAGTCTTTGCGGCCTTGGGATATGCTGTAAAGCCGCAGACTGTTATAGTTTTTATTGCAGGTATCATTGTGACGGCTTTCGGATTTTTCCTAAGGAAGAACAGGAAGCAGCTTTACGCTGTTATTGCTGCAGTTATTGTGTTTCCGGCTGTCCTTATCACGGTCAATTATGTCATCTACCCTTCCCTGGGCCTGGAGCTTGATAAGGCAAAAAGCTTCGGATTCTCCCATTATATTATGATGGGCTTAAATCCGGAGACTGACGGGGTATATTCAAATGAAGACACGGAATTCACAAATTCCATAAAGGATCCTTCTATAAGAAGAGAGGAAAACCTGCGTGTGACCGAAGAAAGGCTGAAGGCTTACGGATTAAAGGGACTTCTCGGGCACCTGAAAAGAAAACAGCTTATCAATTTCTGTGACGGAACCTTTTCCTGGGGTATAGACGGAAACTTTTTTGCAGGACCCGTACTAGGAGATATGCCTGCCGTAAGTGAGGACAGTCCCTTTAGACCTCTGATCCATTCCTTCATCATTGCCGGAGAAAGGAATTATGATAAATATCGGGATCTTATGCAGCTTTTCTGGCTTACGGTTCTTTTTTTCGCATCAGTCGGAGAGATATATGCATTAAAAAGGCTTATCAGAAGAGATTTTGAAGGAATTCCTGCATTATATACATTGGGAGTCTTGTTTTTGTCACTATACGGGCTGACAGTATTTGAGCTTATTTTTGAAGCGAAGGCCAGATATCTTTTTACATATCTGCCGCTTTTCCTGACGGCGGGAGTGTACGGAGCATGCGTGATATACCGTTCACTAAGGCGTTGCTTGAAGCGATGAGAAGCATCCCAATAAGAAGTATCAGCGTGAAAAGGGGGATAAAGAATATCATGGAGGAGATCCACGAGAAGGTAAAGCCCTTTACAAGCCACATCACTCCGTAGAGAGTAACATGGTGCACGAGAAAGATGCCATAGGAATACTTGCTTATTATCCTGACCGTTTTTTCAACCGGAGCGGGAATAGTCAAAGAACCGGACAAAAGGGTAAGGAGCATATAAACCAGAACTGCAAGTATCGTACAGCTTTCCTGCTTATTAAACGGAAGCGGAAACAGGAAAAACTGGGCAATGAAGAGTATCAGCACAAGTGACAGTATAAGGGAGCTTTTCCGGCCAAGCTTTTTTGCAAAGGGCAGGAAACTGCTTACCAGGATAAAGCCCGCCCAGAAATTCATGATGCAGGTCCACAGACACATATTGTCGCTTATCACAATGTGGCTGTTATAGTATTTTATCAATATAATGAAAATATTCGTATCCGGAGCACTGGAAAAATAATGCCGCCGGAGATTGAACAGGAAAATGAATACTATAAGGACAGTTGACGGGATCTTACATTTATTCCACAGGAAAAGAAGAAGGGGATAAAGTAAATAAAGGAGAATTATTGCTCCGAGAAACCATTCGCCAAGATTGTAGTAGTTCATCCCGAGATGAAGGAAATATCCGTCCATTCCGATGAAGGACAGGAGAAAAAGCTTCCTTGGGCCTCCCCAGAACCAGGATCCCACTCTCAGCGAATTTATCACATACATAATTGTCCAGGCGATATAAAAAGCGGGAAAGATGGAAAGCCATCTTTTTTTATAGAATAGGAGCACTTCCTTAAAAGAATTGAAGCTTTCATGGTTATAAAGAAGTGCCGCGCCGCTAAGCATAAAGAAGATGTCCACAAAAATCCCGCCCATATCCCCGTTCTTAAAACCCAGGAATTCGGGACCGCTTTCCCTTATGGCATATTCGTAAAATGTATAGCTGTAGTGGCTTAAGACGATTGCAAGAGCACTGACTGCACGTATTACATCAAAGCTTGGTTCGAAAGGTTTTCTCATAGCACACTGATTGTACAATTATCCTAAGCTTATTACAACCGAAAAAATACTTGTGTTTTTTTTGTCAATCGCTTACAATGATATTTGCGTATTGGAACGGAGAGTTACTTCTCCGGTTACAGCCGGGATATTCCCGGTATTATATTTATAAGATCAGGAGGATTGAATAATGGCAGTAAGAGTTGCAATCAATGGATTCGGACGTATCGGTCGTCTTGCATTCAGGCAGATGTTCCAGGCTGAGGGTTATGAGGTAGTCGCAATAAACGACCTTACATCTCCCAAGATGCTTGCACATCTCTTAAAGTATGACACATCACAGGGACGCTATGTTGATTTCGGGCATGAAGATGATGTTACGGCTGATGATGAGGCCGGAACGATCACAGTTAAGGGTCAGACCATCAAGATCTACAAGGAGCCCGATGCCAATAACTGCCCTTGGGGTGAGATAAACGTAGACGTTGTTCTGGAGTGCTCAGGCTTCTATACATCAAAGGAAAAGGCTCAGGCTCATATCAATGCCGGCGCTAAGAAGGTTGTTATCTCCGCACCTGCAGGAAATGATCTTCCTACGATCGTTTATAACGTTAACCACAAGACACTTACAAAGGATGACAAGATCATTTCTGCAGCATCCTGCACCACAAACTGCCTTGCTCCTATGGCTAAGGCTCTTAATGACCTTGCTCCCATCGAGTCAGGTATTATGTGCACGATCCACGCTTATACCGGAGATCAGATGATCCTCGACGGCCCCCAGAGAAAGGGTGACTTAAGAAGATCACGTGCAGGTGCCTGCAACATCGTTCCCAACAGCACAGGTGCTGCAAAGGCTATAGGCCTTGTTATCCCTGAGCTTAACGGAAAGCTCATCGGAGCTGCACAGAGAGTTCCCACCCCTACAGGTTCAACCACACTTCTTTTCGCAGTTGTTGACAAGGAAGTATCAAAGGATGATATCAACAAGGCTATGAAGGCTGCTGCTACAGAGTCCTTCGGATATACTGAGGAGCAGATCGTATCCAGCGACGTTATCGGAATGAGATTCGGTTCACTCTTTGATGCAACTCAGACCATGGTAAGCCCTCTTGACGGCGGCAAGACCCAGGTTGAGGTTGTTTCATGGTATGATAACGAGAACTCATACACATCACAGATGGTTCGCACCATCAAGTATTTCGCTGAGCTCGGATGATAAAGCTTTTTGACATTATGCGGTCCGGTCCGGTATGTATCGGATCCGGACCGCTTTTTGATCCTTTTGGTTTTATCCGCAGGATCGCAAAAAGAATAAAGGAGAAGATATAATGGCTTTAAACAAAAAGACTGTTGACGATTTTAATGCAAAGGGCAGAAGAGTTCTGGTGCGCTGTGACTTTAACGTACCCCTTAAGGGAGGTGAGATCACCGATGAGACCAGGATCAATGCTGCTCTTCCTACCATCAAGAAGCTTGCGGGAGACGGAGCTAAGGTTATCCTCTGCTCACATCTCGGCAAGGTGAAGACTGCTGATGACAAGGACGGAAAGTCCTTAGCACCCGTTGCAAAGAAACTTTCCGAGAAGCTTGGAAAGGATGTTAAGTTTATCGACGACGATAACGTTACCGGAGCAAAAGCTACCGATGCAGTTAATGCGATGAACGAGGGAGACGTTATCCTTCTTCAGAACACCAGATTCCGTCTGGAAGAGGAGACCAAGCCCGAGAAGGCCGGAGAAAAGTTCGCGGAAGAGCTTTCTCAGCTTGCCGATGACTATGTATGTGACGCCTTTGGCTCTGCCCACAGAGCCCATGCCTCTGTTGCCGTTGTAACAAAGTATATTTCAAAGAAGGGCGGCACCAATGCAGTGGGCTACCTTATGGAAAAGGAGATCAAGTTCCTCGGAAATGCGGTTGAGAACCCGGTTCGTCCCTTCGTTGCTATCCTTGGCGGTGCCAAGGTTGCTGACAAGCTTGCGGTTATCGATAACCTTCTTAATAAGTGCGATACGCTTATTATCGGCGGTGGAATGGCCTATACTTTTGTAAAGGCTCAGGGCGGCAAGGTCGGCAAGTCTCTTGTTGACGACACCAAGCTTGATTACTGCAAGGAGATGATGGATAAGGCAGAGAAGCTCGGAAAGAAGCTGCTTCTTCCCATTGATACAGTTGCTGCAGATTCCTTCCCCGATCCTATTGACGATCCTAACCTTCAGACCGTTATTGTAAATACCGACTCTATTCCCGATGACAAGGAAGGACTGGATATCGGACCCGAGACCAGGAAGATCTATGCTGATGCTGTTAAGTCCGCAAAGACCGTTGTATGGAACGGACCTATGGGCGTTTCCGAGAACCCTGTTCTGGCAGCCGGTACTGTCGCTGTTGCAGAGGCTCTGGCGGCTACCGATGCCACTACCATCATCGGAGGTGGTGATTCCGCCGCCGCTGTCAATAACCTTGGCTTCGGCGACAAGATGACCCATATTTCCACAGGCGGCGGCGCTTCGCTTGAGTTCCTTGAGGGCAAGGAGCTTCCGGGCGTTATTTCCGCAGATGACAAATAAACTGTATTTTTGTATTGAAGTTTTTTGTCAGGGTCTCGCGGAAGTCAGTATTTACTCACGGCTCAGACGGTTCTAGGACTTGAACTTCGCACTGTAGCGGGCGCCGCTATAAAAACGGGCGGCGCCACAGTGCTCGTTCTCGTCAAGAACCGCTGGCTAATTGTGAGTAAATACTAACGTTCCGCTACGACCCTGGTGAAGATATTCAAGATACGTTTTCTTTTCAGTACAGCCGCAACGGATATCAGGTTTTTCTGAACAATTAGCCATAAGTTCTTAATGAGTCGGAGTCCTGTGGCGCCGCCCGCTCCTATAGCGGCGCCTGCTACAGGACGAACGACGAATTTAGAACTTGATGAGCCGTTCAGAAAAACCTGTAGCCGGAGCGGCGGACGTGGAAGAAAACGCGGCACCTGCTACAATGCGAGGCCCGGGTTATAGAACCGTCTGAGCCGTTCAGAAATACAGGGGTTCAGCGGAGGCGGATGTAGAGAAAGACCTGTAGCCGGAGCGGCGGACGTGGAAGAAAACGCGGCGCCTGCTACAATGCGAAGCCCGGGTTTTAGAACCGTCTGAGCCGTTCAGAAATACATATGTACAGCGGAGGCGGATGTTAGAGAAAACCTGTAGCCGGAGCGGCGGACGTGGAAGAAAACGCGGCGCCTGCTACAATGCGAAGCCCGGGTTATAGAACCGTCTGAGCCGTTCAGAAATACATATGTACAGCGGAGGCGGATGTAGAGAAAGACCTGTAGCCGGAGCGGCGGACGTGGAAGAAAACTTTCCGTGTCAGCGGAAGCGGATGAAAATAAAAGAAAAGGAGAATGAATTATGGCCAGAAGAAGAATTATTGCAGGAAACTGGAAGATGAACAAGACACCCAGCGAGGCAGTGGAGCTTTGCAATACCTTGAAGGATCTTGTTAAGAATGATGCTGTGGATGTTGTTTACTGTGTACCTGCTATTGATATAGTACCGGTAGCGGAAGCCGTAAAGGGAAGCAATGTGCATGTGGGAGCAGAGAACTTCTATATTGAGGACAAGGGTGCTTTTACCGGTGAGATTTCGGCTCCCATGCTTAAGGATGCCGGAGTTGAGTATATCATTATCGGACATTCAGAAAGAAGGGATATCTTCGGAGAAAATGATGTGCTTATCAATGCAAAGGTGAAGAAGGCATTTGCTGCGGGCTTAAATCCCATCCTCTGCTGCGGGGAGTCACTTTCACTCCGTAAGGCCGGGACATATAAGGAGTGGATCGCACGTCAGATCAAATGGGATCTGGACGGCGTAAGCGCTGATCAGGTTAAAAAGCTCGTTATAGCTTATGAGCCTATTTGGGCAATCGGTACTGGCGAGACCGCAACCGCAGATCAGGCAGAAGAGGTCTGCAAGATGATAAGAGAGCAGATCGCTGAGATGTATGATGCTGCAACAGCTGAGGAAGTACGTATACAGTACGGCGGATCAATGAACGCCGGAAATGCTGCCGAGCTCCTTAGTAAGGACAATATCGACGGCGGACTTATCGGAGGCGCTTCACTTAAGGAAGATTTCGGCAAGATAGTTAACGCATAGAATAATAAATGTGAATTCAGGCAGAGCGGAGACTGTTCCATTCTTCGCTCTCCCTTGTTTATCTGTATTAGTAGGAGGATTTTCATATGGGTAAGGAAAATAATACCGGCAAAAGGGGATCAAAAGGTGTTTCATTCAGTGACAGCATAAAGACCAAGCTATTGCTTGTTATGGTTCTGCTTACAGCAGTTCCTCTTATTATCTCCAGTATAGTGAGCTACAATACCGCCAGAGCAAAGGCTATCGCAGATGCCCAGGACTCCCTTGAATGGCAGGCCTGGTATCTGGAGGATAATTTCTCGAAGATAATCGAGACCAATATGGCAGCTATGAAGACCTTGGCTGAGGCTCCCAGTACCATTGCGTATATGAATGATCCGTCAGGTGGAACGGTTCCTGTAGAGAATATGATGGCCCAGCTTCAAGGCGTTGATAATTTCCTGGCGGACAGCAGCGGAACCTGTATCACCAATGCCGAAGGTATGCAGATCCTCCGTTCAAAGGGAGACTGTGTAGATGTGTCCGATAGGGAATACTTTAAGCAGGCTATGTCCGGCCAGATGTATGTGTCAGACCTTATCGTCAGCAAATCTACCGGAAAGAGGCAGATAACCATTGCGGTTCCGGTATATGCTGAAGGATCTGATACCGAGACTGTCGGTATTGTACAGAGAAACTATGAGCTTTCGGATCTCCATGAATTCCTTGCATCGAAATCCGGTGATGCATTCGTCGCTGACAGAAACGGTGATCTTCTGGCTCACGCCCAGTATGAATACGGGGAGGGAGCTCATGAGGAGGAATCAAGGGCAACCAGTGAATTCATGGTTTCCGGCAAAGAAGAGGGATTCTATACGGCAGATACCGGAAAGGGCTACAGCGCGTATATAGCTTATGTTATAGAGCCGAAGACACATTTTGCTGTTGTCACCGCCAATAATTCAAAAACGGTGCTGGAATCTGCTACCCGTTCTGCCATAATCACTGTAATAGTCGGCATCGTTATGCTGATAATTGCCGTGATCATCTCGATTTTTATGGCAGGCAGCTTTACTTCTCCTATAACCGCTATCAGTGAATCTCTTGATGATCTGTCCGACGGACGGTTTACCAAGGTAGAAAAATTCGGAGGGAGAAGGGATGAATTCGGACTGATTTCCAGATCCACAAATGATGTTATCGACAAGCTGTCCGAGATCGTCACACATATCAAGGAATCAGCCGCGGGAGTAGGACAATCCTCCGAAGATCTTTCCGATATGGCTAATCAGATCTCATTAACCACTGAGGATGTTTCAAATGCTGTTCAGCAGATCGCCAGCGGCGCAACCCAGCAGGCGGATGAGATACAGTCTGCGTCCGAGAATGTCGGAAGGATAGGAGATGCTGTACAGGATGTGAAGGGTTCTTCAGGCAATCTGCAGGAGCTGGCCGGAAAGATGAAGGTTGCTTCAGAGGTTTCCGGAAAATCTCTTGAGGCATTGCAGAATTCATCCAGCGAGATGACATCAAAGATCGACAACATAACCAGCGCTATTGAGGCCACACAGAATGCTGTTTCCAATATCAATGACAAGGTGGAGGGGATTTCCTCCATTGCGAGCCAGACAAACCTTCTTTCGCTTAATGCGTCAATAGAGGCTGCAAGAGCCGGGGAAGCCGGAAGAGGCTTCGCTGTTGTTGCGGAGGAGATAGGAAAGCTGGCTGATGATTCCAGGATAATGGCAGAAGAGATCCGTAAGGAAATGGATGTGCTGCTGCAGCAGTCAAATGCGGCTGTCGGCGTTGCGGATGAAGTCCGTCAGGGCAATATGGAGCAGCAGACCGCTCTCGGAGAGACCATTGAATCCATTAACGGAATGATCACGGATATAAATGATACCGTTGGCGGAGTCCAGCAGATCTCAGAGGGTGCCGAAACCTGTGATACTTCAAAGAATACAGTTGTAGATGCCATGAGCGCGCTCTCTGCAATATCAGAGGAAAATGCGGCATCCAGCGAGGAGACCGGTGCTTCAATGGAAGAGCTGTCCGCTACGGTGACTACACTTGCCGGAGAGGCAAACAGCCTGAAGGATATCGCAAAGCAGCTTAATGACGAAATGGCATTTTTTAAGAATTAGGAGCTATGTCAGATCCGGTGACTGACAAAAAGAATAAGAATCTGATTAAAGCGGGAGGCATTTTTCTCATTTGCCTCTCCGCTTTTCTTGTTGTGCTTTTTCAGGTTTACCGGCATTACAGGAACCGGAGGATGAAGCTGGCTCTGGATGCCGGAAAGGCTGTGGAATCCCGCCTTATCGAGTATGTCGATACGGGTATGTACTGTACTGATATGCTTAATATCATATGCACCGGCTACGGCATCAGAGAGAAGGAGAAGATCGATTCCGCCTGCGAAAAATTCATGAACGGCGAGTACGACATTCTGAAGATGGTAATGATATTTAACGGGGATGAGCTTGAGTATATTTACCCCTCGGATGCCCGCGGTGTCATTGTTCCGGATCTTTTGACGGAGGGGAACACTCTGTCCAGCGAGGCTGCATATTCAAGGGTGAACGGGGGTAAGATTATTTCCGACTCCTTTAACCTTTTAAGCGGAGAGAAGGTTTTTGCCATAGTCCAGTTTTTCAGAGAGGATTCGGATGGTGCACCGGAAGGTTCGGAAAGGATGGGCTATGCCGTTGTAATTATCGACCAGGAGGAGCTTCTTAGAAGATCAGGTGTATATGATCTCAGCAATCAGGGTTATAATTACAGGTTTTACAGGATCAATCCAGCTACCGGGTTAGTCAGGAATCTGGCTGCCTTTGGAGAGGAGTTCATAACCCAGCCCGTGGCAGTGGATATAACGATGCCGAATCTTGAAAGGTGGCATCTCCTCCTTTCACTTAACGGCGGGTGGGTAAACACCGCCGAGATTGCCGCCGGCCTTACAATAGCGGCTATAGTAGCCCTTCTGGCGTCTGTTGTTTTTTATCTGTTTTTATCCCTTAAGGGAAGGGAAGAGGATCTCAGAAGGCTTTCATATTCAGATCCACTTACAAAGGTAAAGAATTCCAGGGCCTATACAAGTGCTCTTGAGGAACTCAGATCAAATCAGGAAAAATACGGAATCATCTATATTGATGTAAATGATTTTAAAAAGATAAACGATACATACGGCCATAAGACCGGTGACGAGATACTGCATATCACAGCGGAAAGGCTGGCTAATGTGATCCGCCTTGGTGATACGGTGTACAGGATAGGAGGAGACGAATTCGCTGCCATCATCCGGGGTGACCATGAAAAGGTTTTTTTTGAAGGCATCATCCGCAGGATGAAGGATGTGATGAACAGAAAGGTCACATTATCCGGAAAGGCTGTCAATGTATCCATAAGCTGCGGCTATGCCCGCTATCCCGAGGACGGTACCGACAGTGAAGCTGTGATCCAGATCGCAGATTCGGAAATGTATAAAGACAAGGCATTGCAGAAAAGCATGGATACCGGCGGTTCTTACTGGTTTGACCATGACGTGATGACCGGTCTCTATAACAGGGACGGCTTCTTTAAGGCAGTATCTTTACGGCTCAAGGAAAACAGCATTTCCGGTTACTATATGATAAGTACCGACATACGGAATTTTAAGATCATTAACCAGCTGTACGGGATGGGAAAGGGAAATGAGGTCCTGGTCAATGAAGCGCGGCTTTTAACCATTGAATACGGGGAAAAGGGAATGATCTGTGCCCGGATAAACGGAGACCTGTTTTCCCTTCTTATCGATAAGGATGCCTATAATGAAGTGGAGCTTCTGTCCTTCATAAAGGATTTTGCAAAGAATGCCGTGGGTGACGGCTACCGGATGGTAATAAAGATCGGTGTTTATGAGGTGGAGAATCCGGACATGAGCCCTGCCATTATGCTGGATAAGACTGCCATGGCCCTGAAGAGCGTATATGATGATGAGGAAACAGAGCTTGTCTACTATACCGAGGACATGATGAAGGATACCCTTATCGAGAATGAGGTTCTTTCCCGCTTTGACAAGGCTCTTCTTAATGACGAATTTAAGATGTATCTGCAGCCCCAGGTCGATAAGGATGGGAATCTTCTGGGAGCTGAGGCTCTTGCTCGCTGGGTTTCGGATGGAAAGGTGGTTTCCCCCGGCGAATTCATTCCGGTACTGGAAAAGACAAACCAGATCTACAGGCTCGATGAGGTAATATGGGAAAAGGCTGCGAAAAAGCTTAATGACTGGAAGGGCACACCCCTTGAAAAAATGAGCATATCGGTCAATATCTCTCCGAAAGATATATATTATCTGGATATAGAGAATAATTTAAGGGAACTTAGGGCAAAGTATGACCTTACCCCCGACAAGCTGAAGCTTGAGATCACGGAAACTGCGGTAATGCTTGACAGAACAGACGGATCAAAGCTTGTGGACAAGCTGCAGGAGCAGGGCTTTCAGGTGGAGATGGATGATTTCGGCAGCGGCTATTCCTCCCTTAATATGCTAAAGGATATAAAGATCGATGTATTGAAGATAGATATGGGCTTTTTGAATACCACTGAGGATGAGGAAAGAGCTCGGGTGATCCTGGATTCGGTCATTTCCATGGCAAAAAGGCTGGGGATGACTGTCATCGCAGAGGGCGTCGAAAGCAAGAAGCAGCTGGGATTTCTGTCGGAAATGGGCTGTGATATCTTTCAGGGCTTTTATTTCTCGAAGCCGGTATCGCCGGAGAGCTTCGAGCTGGTTTACCGGGATACCGAATTCAGTTTGTAAGAGGGTATTCGCAGTTCCAGGGCCACTCTTTATTGTACGGAAAAGCATTATACCGGATGTATTCAAATTCTGTGCCGCGTTTTGCGGCATTTTCTTTTATAGCTTCCTTAACAGCTTCCTTTATTTCAGGCTCCACGCCGTAGAGGGCAAACTGGTTGATCTTTGTGACGCTTCCCGGTATCTCGGCCTTGTCAAGAGCCTGCGGGAAGCAGATAAGGGTGGTCATATCCTTGTCATATAGGCAGTAGCTGAAGGAGCTAAAGTAAGGGTTTCCCGCTGCAACCTCTATGTATTTAAGGTTGATCTGGTTTCTGAAGGTGTCTGAAGCTATGGATTCCACACCCTCTCCGATATGTATCCCGGTGACATTGTTATTGGGTCTCATTGAATGGTTGTCAAGTATAGTAAGAGCCGGACCGTCTGTTTCCGCCCTCGCCTCATAAAGACCCGTGATACCGGAGATCAGAAATAATATGGATAAAACTATAAATACTGTTTTCTTCATTAATCGCTGCGGGTTTCCCTTATTCCCTCTTTGTCAAAGACGATCTCAAAGGAACCGTTGTCCTTTGTGTCATAGAATTCGATGTTATTTTCCTTTAGCTCACTTAGTATAATCTCAGATGCAGGCTCTTCGGAGGAGGAGGTTATCACCGCCATTTCGGGGGTTGTAGCATCGATAAGCTCATCCACACTTTCAAAATCCCTGCCGTGGGCAGGCAGCTTCAGCACATCGCAGTTAAGATCCTTACGGTCAAGAACCTCGGAAAGCCTGTAATCCTCCGCATCACCGGTAAACAGCATGGATCCTTTGGGAGACTCAACCTTGACAATAAGTGAGGAATTATTGTCGTCGCTGTCGGGGTAATCAGCTTTTTTTGGAGGGATGATAAGAATATTAATATCACCTGCATCTATATTTATATCGGATGAAGGGACCTCATTTTCAAGTCCCTTTTTTGACAGGGCTTCAAAGAACTTTTCGGTTCTCTTGCCGGAATTGGTCTTATAGGTGGTGATCACCTTAAGAACCGGATAGTTTTTAATGATCTTTGAGGCTCCTCCGACGTGATCCTTGTCAAAGTGGGAAATGATCAAAAGATCCAGCTCGCCGTCGGCTTTTTTTCTGAGTCCGTCCAGAATATCATCCGCATTATCCTTGTAACCGCAGTCGATAAGAAGATCAAAGTCATGTGAGTTTATCAGAAAGGCATCCCCCTTTCCGACATCAAAGCAGGTAACGCGGAAATCACCGCTTTCAGTTTCAGAGCCTTTGGTACCGCCGGATTCGGTAACCGGGATAACCGGCGGAAAAGAGATGCCTGTTCCGGTTCCGGAATCGCCGGCGCAGGAACTGGTCAAAATAAAGAACAATATGATAAAAGAAAGGGTTTTCGCCTGCTTCATTATTTTCAAATTCTCCACATGGTGATAAAATACAGTATGATACAAACGCCATTTGGTCTTTTGACGTTTGTATCATCATATTTTATGATACATCAGATTTGGAAATCAATCCATGAAGAATAAGTATTTCGCTATCATCATAGGTTTTATAATTCTATTTCTGGGATTTATCATAGTGATCCTGCAATATTCAAACAGAAATACCGAAGAAGACGGCAGGTTAAAGATCGGTCTTGTACTTAACGGAACCCATGATGACGGAGGTATGTCCCAGATTCATTACGATCCCCTTTATGACATTGTAAAAAAGAGGGATATGGTGCTGGAGTATTATGAAAATGTTCCCTATGACAGCACTGCCGGGGATATACTGGAGGAACTGGTGGATGACGGCTGCAGATTCATAGTCGTGAATTCCGCTTATTATGAGAGATATGCCAGGGATGTATCCACTAAGCATCCCGATGTCTGCTTTGTATGTTTCTTCGGAAAAAGCTATCAGAATAATTTTCTGGTATTTTCCGGAAGGCTTTACCAGGCTCATTATCTGACGGGAATAGCTGCCGGACTGCAGACCGACAGCGGTAAGGTAGGATTTTACTCAGAGAATGTGGACTGTATGCTTATCTGCGGTGTCAATGCCTTTACTCTGGGTGTGAAAAGAGCAAATCCCTTTGCGGATGTGATCTTAAAATACAAGAACGGAAAAGAGGATTCGGATAATGTCAGGGAGCTTAAGGATGAATACAATATTGATATACTGGCCTGCGACGGAGATTCCGACAAACCTCTTAAAACTGCCGATGAGCTCGGTATCGGAACAATCGGGATCCATCTTGATAACGGCTCTTCATATCCCGGCACATATCTGACTGCCGCAGTGTGGGATTTTCACTCCTTTTATGATGAGCAGATCAGAAACTGCGAGGAGGGTGTTTTCAGGGGAGATAACCTGATTCTCGGGATCGATGAGGACGCCGTGGATATTGCTCCTTTGACAAAAAATGTCAAGGAAGGCATAGAAGAGAAGATCTCTTTGGAAAGAGAACTCCTGAAATCGAGAAAGACCGATGTGTTTTACGGCCCGATATATGACCGTAACGGTGAAGAAAGGGTGTTCAGCGGTGAATCCATGCCTGACAGGGAAGTATTTTATAATCAGAACTGGTATGTTTCCGGGGTGAAAATAGATGAATAAAGGAAAGCATTTTACCGTACATCTTCTTTTTGCACTGTTATTCATACTTATATCTCTTGCTCTTTACTATACTATCCTGACCTTCGGGGCAGGCAGCGGATCGCATAAAAAAAAGATCGGCTTTATACTGGACGGGGATCTGAAGGACAACGGCTGGAATGAAAGTAATGCCGAGGGAATAGAAGCCGCCCGGGATAATCTGGATTTTGAACTATATCTTCAGGATAATATTGGGGGATCCGAAGGGCGGCTCTATGAGACCGTAAGAAGTATGGCTGACAAGGGCTGCAGAGCCATAGTGCTCAGCAGCGGCAATTTTGAAAGCCTGATGGAAAAGTATTCCGCGGAATTTTCGGACATCACTTTTTTCTGCAATGCCTCCAACGCAGGGGTATTGAATTTTGTAAATTATTCCTCCAGGATTTATCAGGCCAGATATTTATCTGGTGTGATTGCCGGGATGATGACAGAGAGCAATAAGCTCGGATATATAGGGGCAATTCCCGATGCCGAGGGAAACCGCGGCATAAATGCTTTTGCCCTTGGCGTCCAGTCCGTTAATGCGGATGCAAAGATACACGTGATCTTTACCGGAAGCTATAACGACAGCAGAAAAGAAAATGAGGCGGCGAAAAGGCTTATCAGTGAATACGGCTGTGATATTTATACAGCCCATACAAATGTGAACAGCACGCTGGAAACAGCAAATAAATATAAGGTGCATTATATAGGCTGTCACAGACCAACAGGGAGCGAAAGCGAGCTTGCCAGCGTTGATGCCGACTGGGAAAAGATCTATACGGATCTTCTCAGGGAGTTTATGAAGGGCAATATTGTAAATGAAAGTACCTACTGGTACGGACTCGAAGATAATTATGTTGGGCTCGGTTTTATTTCTTATCTGGTTCCGGATAAGGTAAAGAACAGGGTTGATTCGGAAAGAAAGCGTATCTTGAAGGGCTTGGATGTTTTCAGCAACATGATAAGGGACGATAAGGGGAACACACTTTGCCGTTCAGGAGAGATCATGCCTGATGTAAGGCTTGTTGATGATATGAACTGGTATGTCAGGGGAGTAGAAGTATTAGATGACAAGGATCAGTGAAAGAATAAGGATCGTAATAGTCTGGATTCTTTTCATAGTGGTATTTGTTGTTTCGGGTATTCTCCTGAATAAACGGCTTACCGGTATAATGCAGGGCTATATCGAGAGTCAGGTCTGCGAGCAGGCTGACCGTATGGCTTCCGTGGTGACCGAAAAACTGTACAGGGAAACGGATCAGCTACATTATATCGCAAGAATCATCGAAAACCATGGCGGACATGTGGTCGATGCGGTTTCCTCAAACAGCATACACAGAAAAATGGGGGTCCAGACCCTTGCAGGCAGTGCGCTCAGCGGGGAGGCATTGGATGTAATGATCTTTCCCGGGATACAGGAGGCCTTCAGGGGAGTATCCTCCATAAGCTACGTAAAAAATGAAGGGCTTCTGTTTACTTCACCGGTTTATAACAAAAAAAATGTGCGCTATGTAATCTATGAGCTGTTTGATGATTATGCCCTGAAAGAAAACCTGTCCCTTCTTTCCGATGACAGCAGAAAGATAGTCATTACGACCAGAGCCGGGGATATCATTATGCCCTTCAGTGACGTCACGAATAATGAGGCTGCATATTTTGAAAGCAGAAACTACAGGGATATATTTAATGACTTAAGTCAGAGAATGGAGCTTAATTCCTCGGCGGCCGGCTTCTATTCGGTTGCCGGAGATCGCCAGATCTTTTTCACCGCGGATATTCCCTACACACCCTTCCGTCTTCGGGGCTATATGGAGCCTGATATTATGACTGCCGGGATCCTTGACGCCTCCAATATAGTGATATTTGCCTTTGCTTTTCTTCTGATCCTTTATGCAATAGGCAGTCTCTATCTCATAATCGCTACGGAGAAAGCGGAGGAGAGTGATGAGCTGAGGCTTGCAAAGCAGCAGGCGGAGGAGGCAAACCGCGCAAAGAGCGATTTCCTTGCCAGCATGTCACACGAGATAAGGACACCCATAAATGCCGTTCTCGGCATGGATGAAATGATCATCCGTGAAAGTGACAATGAGCATATTCTTGAATATGCAACAAATATCAATAATGCCGGAAAATCCCTTCTGAATCTTGTCAATGATATCCTGGACTTCTCAAAGATAGAAGCCGGAAAGATGGAGATATTGAAGGATGAATACAAAACCAGCTTTATGATCACGGATCTTGTGAATATGATCGCAGTACGGGCACATAATAAGGGTCTGGAGTTCATAGTAAATGCTGATCCGGCTCTTCCCGCCGTACTCTTTGGTGACGAGGACAGGGTGAAGCAGTGTATCTTGAATCTCCTTACCAATGCCGTGAAATATACGGAAAAGGGAAGCGTTACCTTTGATCTGAATTTCAGCAAAAACTCGGACAAGGACATAATCCTTGAAGTAAGCGTTAAAGATACGGGCATAGGAATAAGACCCGAGGATCAGGTGAAGCTCTTCTCACCCTTTGAGCGTGTCGATATGCAGAAAAACAGGAATATCGAGGGAACCGGTCTCGGCTTAAGCATTGTCCAGAACCTTTTGCATATTATGGACTCCAAGCTGGAGCTTAACAGTGAATACGGCAAGGGATCCACCTTCTCCTTCAGGCTGAAGCAGGAAGTGGCGGACTGGAAGAGCATGGGCAATTTTGCCGAGGCTTATAAAAAGTCAGTTCTTACGCAGAATAAGTATACGGAGCTTTTCAGGGCGCCTGATGCGGCTATCCTCGTTGTGGACGATACGGAGATGAACCTTACCGTATTTAAGGGTCTTCTGAAGAAAACCAGGATCAACATTGATACCGCAACAAGCGGGAATGATGCGCTTAAGATGGTCCGCACCCGTCATTATGATATGATGTTTATTGACCACCGTATGCCGGTAATGGACGGAATAGATACCTTAAAGGCCTTGAATGAGCTGAAGGATAACAGGAGCCTCGGTGTTCCCTGTGTTGCCTTTACCGCCAATGCCGGTGCCGGATCCAAAGAAAAATACAGAAGCTATGGATTTGATGATTATATTTCAAAGCCCGTTTCCCCCTCCGAGCTGGAGGAGCTCATTATAAGATATCTCCCTCCGGAGAAGATAGAGCTTATCGATGCGGATGAGGCTACGGCTGAAGATGACCGGGAGGAGCTGCGGAATGAGGATCAGGATTTCATTAATGCCTATCAGGCTGCTGAGGGATTGAGCTACAATGTTGCCATAGCAAGCTGCGGGGATGTTTCGGTTTTGAAGGACTCAGCTATTACCTTCTATAAAACCATAGACGAAAGGGCAGAGGAGATCCGGAGCTTTATGGAGAAGGGGGAAGTGGAGGATTACACCATAAAGGTACATGCCCTGAAGAGCTCTGCAAGAATAGTCGGGGCTGTGGATCTTTCCATCAAGGCTGAGTATCTGGAGCGCTGTGGCAATGAAGGAAATATTGATGAGATAAAGAAGCGTACAGATGATCTTTTGAATGATTATCTGGCACTTAAGGGTGTGATGTCCTTTATCTTTGCAGATTACCTTGATGCAGACGAAATGGACAATGAATCCGCTATGAAGGATCTGTTCAGGGAGGCTCTTAGAAGAGAGACCCTTATGCAGTTTATCTTTGATGTGAGGGAGGCCGCAGATGATTTTGATTTTGACAGGATCCTTGCAAGTATCCGTCTAATAAAGGAATATAAGCTCACGGACGAGCTGAAAGAGGAGCTTGGACGCTTAAATGATGCTGCAGACAGATTTGATGACGTCAGGGTAAAGGAGATACTGGACAGGCTGGAAGTGATTCTTTAGAATCGACAAAAAACATCGTAGATATTTTTTGTCGAACGCCCCATCCTTCGGCAAGCGAAAGATGGGGCGACATAAGCCGCTAGACAGACTCGAACTGTCGACCTACGCATTACGAATGCGTCGCTCTACCGACTGAGCTATAGCGGCATTTGAAAATCAGCTTTCTTAGTTTACTATACACTAATGCAAAAATCAAGGTAATTATTTTGGAACAGTCAGATCGGGGATTATTTTGAACATTCACCTGCCAAACGCAGCTGACATTTGAAAACCTTGGAAAATCGTTTCTCTTCAGAAGTCTTTGGATTCTGAATAGTTGCGGATAAACAATATAAAATATGAAAAGAAAGGGAGTGTGTTGTATGAGAATCAGTGATTCAGTAAGGTATGTGGGAGTTAATGACCATAAGGTCGATCTTTTCGAGGGTCAGTATGATGTGCCGAACGGCATGGCATATAATTCATATGTCATCCTGGATGAGAAGACCGTGGTAATGGATACGGTTGACCTGAACTTTAAGGATGAATGGCTCCGGAATATTGAGAGGGAGCTTTCCGGAAAGAAACCGGATTATCTCGTTGTTTCCCATATGGAGCCGGATCATTCCGCAAATATCAGGAATTTCCTTGATAAATATCCGGACACTACTGTGGTCGGAAATGCCCAGACCTTTAATATGATGGGTCAGTTTTTCGAGCTTCCCGATGATATGAAGAAGCTCGTTGTGAAAAACAATGATACACTCGAGCTAGGGAAGAATACGCTGACCTTTGTCTTTGCTCCGATGGTTCACTGGCCGGAGGTCATGGTAAGCTATATGACTCCGGAGAACGTGCTGTTTTCTGCCGATGCCTTCGGTAAGTTCGGTGCTCTCGATGTGGATGAGGACTGGGCCTGCGAAGCGAGAAGGTACTATTTCGGTATTGTCGGTAAATACGGCGTACAGGCACAGAATCTTCTGAAGGCAGCTTCAGGGCTGAAAATAGAGGTTATTTGTCCGCTGCACGGTCCCATCCTTACAGAAAACCTTTCGTACTATCTGGATCTTTATGATAAGTGGTCAAGCTACACACCCGAGGATCCGGGCATAATAATCGCATATGCTTCCGTATACGGACATACAAAGGAGGCTGCAGAGCTGTTAAAGGAGCTTCTTGAAAAGAAGGGAGCTCCAAAGGTATCGATAACGGATCTTGCGAGGGATGATATGGCCGAGGCTGTTGAGGATGCTTTCAGGTATGACAGGCTTGTGCTTGCCACACCCACCTATAACGGCGATGTTTTCCCCTTTATGAGGACCTTTATCGATGCCCTGCTTGAACGGAATTATCAGAAGAGGAAGATAGGGATTATTGAAAACGGCACCTGGGCACCTATGGCTGCTAAGGTTATTAAGGGAATGTTTGAAAAGAGCAAGGATATTACCTTCGCAGAGCCGGTTGTGACCGTGAAGTCCGCTTTGAATGACGAGAGCCGCGCGAAGCTTGAAGAGCTAGCGGAGGAGATGAAGTAGCATTCCCGTTGCTTCGCAACTCTTGCAATCTCTGTGCCCGGCACTCGCATATCGCTCCGCTCGTATACACTCGCGTAGCTTTTATGCTCGTGTCGGACAGGTCCTCTAATGCATATCCGAATGATCGCATAAATGCGACATTGGTATTTTAAAATACAGAGATTGCTCCGTTGCTTCGCAACTCCCGCAATCTATGTGCTTTGCACTTGTTGTTCGAATATGCTGCGGATTGCTTCGCGCTGGCGCGCTCCCGCAATCCTAAACGGCATTCGCATTCCGCGCTATTCGCGCTACATGCTTATGCCGTTTACGCGTCAAATAAAATATTGATCCGGTATGCAAGCATACGGATCAATATTTTACTTGACTTTGCATATTCGAGCACGGTACGGGAGTCGGACCCGCCTCCTCAGCTTGGGAAGCTGATATACTACCGATGTACTAACCGTGCTTAGATAACGTACTCTGCGGTCTTCGCGGAGCTTTTTTATAATACGGTATTTTTCGTTATAAGTCAATGGGGACGGTTTTAATGCCGTTAAGTTAAGCATTTTGTCATCCGAAAAATCAACAATTCTATCTGGGGAAATTTCATTTCCGGATGATATCTTCCCCTGGTACAGCGATTCATATACTTCTTCACTCGGGATGTGTAGTGACTTTGAGCCCTCCTTGTGGTAAGATAGAAAGTGTTTTGTAACTATTCAGAACAGTCACTTTATTAATTCAGGATCCTCCATATTCTGAATAGGAACAACAGGTTTTATTCTGCAAGGCTTCATAGGGGATATGAATATTCTGATGGTCGTTCCGAAGGACGATATGGCAGATGAGCTGTATACGCTTCTTTCGGAGGATTTTAATATAATACGGACTGACAATGAGGAAGAAGCATATGGTATTCTGTCAGACGGTGCGAGTAAGATAGAGGCTGTTCTTCAGGATCTTGGCTCTGCAAGGGAGAACGGTTTTTCCTTTATTAAAAAGGTCAATGCCGATCCCATATTCGCCGCGGTTCCTGTTATAGCCATAAAGGAGAAAACACCCGAAGAAAAAGATATGGACTGCTTTGATGAAGGGTTTTCCGATATCATTAGTCCTCCGGGTATAAGACCTCATATCGTCAAAAGAATAATGAATGCAGTCCGTGCGAAGGATTCCTTAAGCTTTTCTGAGATCGAGAAGATGCTTAAGGAGCTTCCCTCCAATATATACTTAAAGGACAGGGATGGAAAGTATGTCTTTGCTACCCACTACTGGCATCACCTTAATAATGCTTCCGAGCCGGGATGGACGATCAGGGGGAAAACAGATCTTGAGATCAGGAAGGACAAGGAAAATGCCAGGAAGGCCATGGAGTCCGACAAAAGGATCATCGAGACCGGAGAAGGAACAGGCTATGTTATCGAGGAAAATGATGACGGAGTGAGAGAGTTTCTGCAGCTGATCAAGAGACCTTTGTTTGATGAGGAGGGAAAGGTAAAGGGCATTATCGCCCTTATCAATGATGTTACCGAGATCGAGCTTTTAAAGATAGAGCTTGAAGAACGGACAAAGACGGATCCTCTGACCCATCTTCTGAATAAGACCGCAACACAGGAGCTTATAAGTATGATGGTCAAGAATTACCGGGGCAGGGGAAGACCGAAAAGATGCGCTCTAATGATGATAGATGCGGACAAATTCAAGCTCGTGAATGATCTTTTCGGACATGCCGTTGGTGACCATGTACTTGCCATGATAGGGCATATCATACGTCAGACCTTTAAGGGGATGGACGTTGCAGGCCGCATAGGCGGGGATGAATTCATGGTCTATTTAAGGGATATAGTCTCTGCCGAAAATGCAGGAGTACTTGCAAATATCCTCATTAATTCCGTGAAGGAACACTTCTACGGAGAGGAGATTGAAGGATATGTTTCGCTGTCCATTGGGATCTCTCTTTTCCCGGATCATGGAAAGAGCTTTGAGGAGCTGTATCTGGCAGCAGACAGAGCCTTGTACTGTGTGAAGGAAAACGGCAGAGACGGATACAGGATCTATGACGGAAGCGAAAAGGAACACAGAAGTAATGACTAGAAAGAAGGTAAAAAATGGCTGAACAATCAGTACTGGCGTACACCTGTCCGGAGTGCGGGGGCTCTATGCTCTTCAACCCCAAGGAAGGCAAACTCAAATGTGAATACTGCGATTCACTTTTCACCAAGGAAGAGGTGGAAAAATATTTCGCCGAAAAAGAGCAGAAGATGGCGGATAAGGATCAGAACAAGGAATGGGGCGAAGAAGAGGATTCCATGCGTGGATATAACTGCTCCTCCTGCGGCGCTGAGCTTATGGCGGACCAGAATACCGCTGTGATGAGATGCCCATACTGCGGAAACCAGACCATAGCACCGGTACAGTTTGCGGGTGCATTAAAGCCTGATTACGTGCTGCCCTTTGCTTTTGAGAAAAAAGAGGCCATCGCAAAATACAAGGAATATTACGATAAGCGTTTCCTGCTGCCGAAGGACTTCAAGGTTTCATCAAAGATAGATGAGATACAGGGGGTGTATGTGCCTTTCTGGCTTTTCAGCGGAACAGCAGATGCCACTTGCAAATATGATGCCAGAGATACAAAAACCCAGGGCAATTTTGAGATCACCGATTTTTACGAGTGCAACAGAGAGGGCAAAGTTGGCTTTAAGCATGTTCCCGCCGATGCCTCAGTCCGTATGGCAGATGACCTTATGGATTCCATAGAGCCTTATAAATTCGATGCCCTTGAGAAATTCACCACGGCTTATCTTCCGGGCTTCCTTGCGGAAAGATTCGATGTCAATGAGGATGACGACAAAAAGAGAGCAGAGAAGAGGGTGGAAGAATCCGTTAAAGAAAAAATGAGGAATACTGTTAAGCATGATCAGTGCAATCCTATGACGGAGGATATCAGGATAAGCTTCAATGAAACAAAATATGCCCTTCTTCCGGTCTGGCTTCTTACAACAAACTGGAACGGGAAGACCTGGACCTTTGCAATGAACGGCCAGACAGGGAAATTTATAGGTGACCTTCCCGTGAGCAAATCAAAGCTTTCACTGGTCGCTGTAGGGACATTTATCGTATCCCTTATTATCACTGGACTCATCTTTTCATTTTCATAAAAGGGAAGGAGAAAAACTATGTTATGTATTATATTATCGATAATAATTACGGTAATTGTGGTTTATTTCTGTTATAAGAGCATGAAACCGGTTTCCCAGGCCTCCAATGCAACAAATTACATGGACAGCGACGTGAAGCTTAGTCTGGAAACTGAAAAGTTTATAAGAACCGAGAAAAAGAGGAAAAAGGATGACTGAGCTCCCCGGGGAGATGATCGAAACCCTTATCGGAAAGGCTCATGAAATGCAGCAGAGATCATACTGTCCGTATTCAGGCTTTGCTGTGGGGGCTGCACTATTAACTGACGGAGACAGGATCTACACGGGATGTAATATAGAGAATGCCGCTTATTCCCCATCTAACTGTGCGGAAAGAACCGCCTTTTTCAAAGCCGTATCCGAGGGGGAAAGGGACTTCAGAGCCATAGCCATAGTGGGAGGAAAAAACAGGGAGATAGGTGAACTCTGCTTTCCCTGCGGTGTCTGCCGTCAGGTTATGTCGGAATTCTGCCGGGGCGATGATTTTTTGATAATTACCAGAAACAGTGCAGGAACCACGGTAGTGCGTACGCTTAAGGAGCTTTTACCCGATTCCTTTGAGCTGTAGGGTGTTTTATTTGACAAAAATTCATAATAATGGCATTATTAAAAGTACGTTTATACTTTTTAAGGATTTGTATGTATGGATAATTTAAGCGGACTCAGTCCTGAACAACAGGCTTTATTTGCCAGCATAATGGGTAATTCATCACAGGTGGCGGCGCATAACCCCGTTATACCTGCAATGCCTCAGGCTGCTCCCGCTCCGGAGGCTGCTCCGGCACCTGCTCCTGCTCCGGCCGGAGGAGGGGATGACGGCAGAATCTTAAGCCAGGCGGAGATAGACGCTCTTATTGCGTCAATGGCAAATTAGGGGCAGGGTATGCCTACCGTAAAGGTTAAAGGCAGCTTTCCCGTGGAGGATATGCCGATAATTCCCATGGCAGTCTTTGAATGCTTCCTTGCCATCATGTTTTTTACATGCAGGGCAGCAGATGTTTTTCTTGCCGAAGTGATTTTCGGTCTTCTATGGTTTTTCCTGACTGTTTTCATTTGGTTAAAAGCGCAGTTTTGTGTCACCGGTGTCGTTGTCACAAAGCATTTTATTGTTGTAAAGCATGGAAATGAGATAAAGCATCAGATACCCATAACAGAGGTCAGATCAGTGGAGATCGGAAAAAGCGGATCTGTTACGATACATGGCTTAAAGAACTACAGGGTCGGAAAGATGCGGCAGGCGCATGCCTTCGAACAGATGATAAATAAAATGATAAGCTAAAGACTATTCCGCATTACCTTTTCAAGCTCCAGTGCGCGGTTAAACCAGCTGTGATGAAGCCTGGCGTTTTCATATCCCCTGATGGCGATATCCTTTATTCTAATCGGGGCCGACAGAAGAGCGGAAACCTTCTCTCCAAGATTATCAATATCCCCGATATCAAAGAAAACTATATCCTCCATATCGCTAAACTGTTCTTTTAGAGCCTCTGAAGGGTCTGACAGGCAGAGGGCACCGTTAAGGCAGGTATTGTAGACCCTGTCGTGGCCGCCCTTCTTAAACCAGGGCATGATATTAAGTGAGATTCTGGAATTTGCAATGGCTTTAAGACAGCTTATGGAATCTACGTTACCCATTTTTATGATATTTTCAGGGTGGCGGCAGTCAAGCTCATCATAGCCCGCACCGTAGACAGTGATCTTTATTCCGGCATCCGCAATTGAGGAAATGGCTTTACCACGGAAAAAGTGGCGTACCATCAGATCAAGAAATATCATATTTTCAAGGCAGTCCCGTAAATAAGGGTCGTCTGCCTCATCCCCGAATTCCGCTTTTATCTTTTTTATGGCGGTCTCTTCGAGGGTTTTATCCGGAGCAGCCTTTATTTCCTCATATAATTCCATATAGAAATCAACAACGGTCCTGTCACAGTCCTTTAGATATTTTAAGAAGTATTCGGGCCTCATATAATTTCCGCAGAAGATGATATCATCCCTTCTTTTTTCAAAAGGAAGAAGATCAGAAGCGCTGCATTCCCTTATAGTCATTCCCTCCTTATAAACTCCCGATTCAAAAGGGATGAGCTGTGTCCCTCCGAGGTAAATAACGGTGGATGCGTTTATTTCAGGGAAGAACCTCTCCATATAGGCGGCATGGTTTTCATCAATGGAGATCTGTACATATTTTTCGGGAATGTTTACGAATTCCTTATGATAATAATAGGGATGATCCACCACAATATTTATGATGGGGATGCCGGTTTTTTTCAGGTATACGGGATCCTTTCCGTTTTTCTCACAGAGCAGCGGATCGTTGATCATTCCGTTAAAATTGAAGGACAAAAACACGGTGTCGCCGGGAGAAGCAAAGGTATCGAGACCTTTTTTTGAAGAAATGGGGTCTGAGCAGTCATAGATATAGATCTCATGACCCAGCATGGAAAAACATTTTGCAAGCTCGAAGGAGAAAAACTCCTGACTCTCTACGGTATTTTTGAATAGTACGATCTTCATAATTTTTATTATACCAGGGAAGTCAACGGGGACGGTTCCAATGGCGTTAAGTTAGTGTCATTCTGAGCGAAGCGAAGAATCTTCTATAACCGGTCGGAAAGATCCTTCGCTGGCGCTTAGGATGACAAAATGCTTAACTTAACGTCATTGGGACGGTTCCAATAGTGTTAGTTTAGTGTCATTCCGAGACTACACAATGTCATTCTGAGGGCAAAGCCCGAAGAATCTTTCTCCCGGAAGAAAAGATCCTTCGCTTCGCTCAGGATGACATGGGCGCTTCGCTCAGGATGACATGGGCGCTTCGCTCAGGATGACATGGGCGCTTCGCTCAGGATGACATGGGCGCTTCGCTCAGGATGGCATGGGCGCTTCACTCAGGATGACCGAAAATATGTTCGATTATTCTTGAAAACAGCACTGTTATGTGGTAAAATCGCAAAATGTGGCGGGAAAGGGAGTAAAAAGATAAGTTCCCAAAGGCGCCAAAGATCCTTGATAAGGGAGAGAAAATGAGCGATACGGTTAATTATGATGAGGCCTCGATACAGGTTCTGGAGGGACTGGAGCCCGTAAGGATGAGACCCGGTATGTATATCGGGAGCACCGGAAGCCGGGGTCTCAATCATCTTGTATATGAAATTGTTGACAACTCGGTAGATGAGCATCTCGCCGGAAACTGCAGCGAAATAAAGGTTACCCTGAACCGGGACGGAAGTGCCACTGTTGAGGACAACGGTCGCGGTATACCCGTGGGTATGCATGAAAAGGGAGTAAGCGCTGAAAGGGTGGTACTTACCACGCTCCATGCCGGTGGAAAATTTGATGACACAGTCTATAAGACCAGTGGCGGACTTCACGGTGTTGGCTCTTCTGTGGTAAATGCGCTTTCCGAATGGCTTGATATCACTATCTGCAGGGAAGGACTTATAAACCATGACAGATACGAAAGGGGAAAGCCCACCGTTGAGCTTATTAACGGGCTTCTGCCCTGTATCGGAACCACCAGGAAAACCGGCACGAAGATAAGCTTTAAGCCCGACCCGGAGATTTTTGACACGGTCCGGTTCAAGGCTGAGGAGATAAAAAGCCGCCTCCATGAGACCGCTTATCTTAACCCTGAGCTCACCATAAAATTCAGGGATGACAGAGGGGATGAATCAGAGGAAGAAATCTTTAATGAGCCCGACGGCATCAAGGGCTTTGTCAGGGATATGAATAAGTCCAGAGATGTAATCACTCCGGTAATATATTTTAACGGCGAATCCGAAAATGTGCAGATAGAATGCGCTTTCCAGTATATAAATGAATTCCATGAGGAGGTGCTTGGTTTCTGCAATAATATCTTTAATTCCGAGGGCGGTTCGCACCTAACCGGCTTCAAGTCCACCTTTACCACTGTAATGAACAGCTATGCGAGACAGCTCGGTATCCTGAAGGAAAAGGATGCAAACTTCAACGGCACGGATATCCGTAACGGAATGACCGGGGTCATAAGCATCAAGCACCCGGATCCCAGGTTCGAAGGGCAGACAAAGACCAAGCTTGATAATCAGGATGCTGCAAGGGCTGTAGGTAAGGTTACCGGAGATGAGATACAGCTTTATTTCGACAGAAATCTGGACGTTCTGAAGTCCATACTCGAATGTGCGGATAAGGCGGCAAAAATAAGGAAGTCCGAGGAGAAGGCAAAGACCAATCTCATTACAAAGCAGAAGTACTCCTTTGACAGTAACGGGAAGCTTGCAAACTGCGTAAGCCGTGACGCTTCGAAGTGCGAGATATTTATAGTCGAGGGTGATTCCGCCGGAGGATCTGCAAAGACCGCGAGAAACCGGATGTATCAGGCCATACTTCCGATAAGGGGAAAGATACTCAATGTGGAGAAAGCTTCAATCGACAAGGTACTTGCAAATGCCGAGATAAAGACCATGATAAATGCCTTCGGCTGCGGTTTTTCCGAGGGTTACGGTCAGGACTTTGATATTTCGAAGCTCCGCTATGACAAGATAATAATCATGGCGGATGCGGATGTGGACGGAGCCCATATAGCGACCCTCTTACTTACCCTGTTTTACCGCTTTATGCCCGAGCTGATTTACGAAGGGCATGTTTATATCGCCATGCCTCCGCTTTATAAGGCCCAGCCCTCAAAGGGAAAAGAAGAGTATCTTTATGATGACAGGGCTCTTGAGGAATACAGGAAAAAGCATAAGGGAAGCTTTACCCTGCAGCGCTACAAGGGCCTCGGAGAAATGGATGCACAGCAGCTCTGGGAGACCACACTGGATCCCGACAGGCGGCTCCTTAAGCAGGTAAATATCGATGATGCAAGGATGGCTTCATCCGTAACCGAGCTCCTTATGGGGAATGATGTCCCGCCGAGAAAAGAGTTTATATATTCCCACGCACTGGATGCGGAGCTGGATATCTGAAGAAACAAGGGGCTGTTCAAAATTGCTTTATTTTTTGAACAGATCCTGAAAGCCAGAGGAAAAGATAAATGTCGTCAAAGATCAAGGAACAGATAATCGGAACCGAATATTCCGAGATAATGCAGAAAAACTATATTGATTACGCCATGTCGGTAATTGTGTCAAGGGCACTCCCGGATGTAAGGGACGGCTTAAAGCCTGTTCAGAGACGTACCCTCTACGATATGAGTGAACTGAATATCCGCCATGACAGACCCTACAGGAAGTGTGCGAGGATCGTCGGAGATACCATGGGTAAGTACCATCCCCACGGGGACAGCTCCATATACGATTCTCTGGTGGTTATGGCCCAGGACTTTAAGAAAGGTCAGGTTCTGATAGACGGGCACGGGAACTTCGGCTCCATAGAGGGGGATGGGGCCGCCGCAATGCGTTATACGGAGGCAAGGCTTCATAAGATCACAGAGGACGCTTTTTTGTCCGACCTTGATAAGAATACCGTTGATTTCGTGCCGAATTTTGATGAGACCGAACGTGAGCCCGAGGTACTGCCTGTAAAGATCCCGAATTTCCTTATTAACGGGTCAGAGGGTATTGCCGTCGGAATGGCTACATCCACGCCTCCCCATAATCTCCGGGAAGTCATTGAGGCCGAAAAGGCATATCTTAAAAACGAAGATATCACCACGGAAGAACTGATGGAATACATCAAGGGTCCGGATTTCCCAACCGGTGGTATAGTCGTCAATAAGGATGATCTGAAGGATATATACGAAAAGGGTGAGGGAAAGATAAAACTCCGGGGCAGGGTAATTGTCGAGGATGTAAAGGGCGGAAAGCAGAATCTGGTGGTTACCGAGATCCCTTACACTATGATAGGTGCCGGTATCGGGAAATTCATGTCGGATGTGGCTTCCCTGGTGGAAAGCCGGAAAACCGCCGACATAGCCGACATTTCAAATCAGTCCGACAAAGAAGGAACCCGTATTGTCATCGAATTAAAAAAGGGAGCCGATCCTGAGAATATAAAGAATCTTCTGTACCAGAAAACAAGGCTTGAAGATACCTTCGGCGTAAATATGCTCTCGGTAAGCCACGGGAGGCCGGAAACACTGGGATTAAAGGAGATACTTGCATCACATGCAGGTTTTTTATATGAGATAAATACCCGGAAGTATACCGAGCTCTTAAGGAAGGACAGGGAAAAGAGAGAGGTAGAGGAAGGTCTCATAAAAGCTGTTGATGTTATAGACATCATAATCGCGGCTTTAAGAGGATCAAAGAGCAGGGCTGACGCCCTGGAATGCCTGATGACCGGAAATACGGAAAAAATAAAGTTCAGGAGAGAAGAGGATGCACTCCTTGCCCAGAACTTTGCATTTACCGAGAGGCAGGCAAATGCCATACTCGATATGAGGCTTCACCGCCTGATCGGTCTGGAGATAGAAGCACTTTTACGTGAGCATGATGAGACATTGAAGCGTATTTCCGAATATGAGGATCTTCTTAATCACTCCGAATCCATGAAAAAAGCAATAATAAAGGATCTTGACAGGTATTCAAAGGAATTCGGCAGGGACAGGAGAACCGAGATCGTTAATGCTGGTGCCGCCGTATTTGAAGAAAAGCCGATAGAAGAAATGGATGTGTATTTCCTTATGGACCGCTTCGGATATGCTCATACCGTGGATACTGCAACCTTTGAAAGAAATGAGGAGGCAGCGAGGTCTGAGAATAAATACTGTATTCCCGTCAGGAACACGGGGCGGATCATGCTCTTTACCGCTGCCGGACAGGCACATCTTATCAAGGTTCTGGATGTACCCCATGGAAAATTCAGGGATAAGGGAAAGCCCATTGATAATATCAGTAATTTTGACAGTGCAAAAGAGGAGATAGTTTTTATTGAAGATCTTGAAAAAATAATACGTATGAAGCTCCTTTTCCTTACAAAAAAGGCCTTTGGGAAGATGGTGGACGGAAGCGAATTTGATGTATTAAAGAGAAGTGTTGCGGCAACAAATCTTTCGGAGGGTGACGGGATAATACTTATCTCACCGGTCACGGATGAAACCAGGCAGATACTTCTTCAGAGTAAAAAGGGCTTTTTCTTACGCTTTGCCCTGGAGGAGATACCCGAAAAGAAGAAGGGCGCCGTCGGAGTCCGTTCCATGAAGCTCTCGGAGGGGGATTCCCTTGAAAACGCATACCTTATGAACTATGCGGATGAGCGTACTGTTGAATATAAGGGTATTGACCTGCCCTTAACCTATGTCAAAAACACCCACAGAGATACGAAGGGCACAAAGATAAGAGTATGAGAGTCATAGCAGGAAGTGCAAGGAGACTGCCGTTAAAAACCCTTGAAGGTCTGGAAACTAGGCCGACCCAGGACATAATAAAGGAGACGCTTTTTAATGTGATACAGATGCGGGTTCCGGGCAGCAGGTTTTTAGACCTCTTTTCCGGAAGCGGTGCCATAGGGATAGAGGCTCTGTCCCGTGGAGCGCTCGAAGCTTATTTTGTTGAGCAGAACAGAAAGGCTGCGGCCATTATCCGTGAAAACCTGGAATTTACCCGTCTTTCAGACAGGGGACAGATTTTTTCAACGGATGTGATGATCGCCCTTAACCGCTTTGAAGAAAAAGGAATATTTGATATAATCCATATGGACCCTCCATATGAAAGCGGGCTTGAGAAAAACGTGCTTGAATACTTAAGCTCATCAACTATTGTCGGAGAGGATACTCTCATTATAGTTGAAGCTTCAAAAAAGACCGACCTTTCCTATTCGGAGGATTTGGGGTATATTATTGAGAAGGACAAGCTGTATAAGCATAACCGTCATCTGTTTCTAAAAAGAGGATAATTGGCTTTATGAGTAATGCGGTTTATCCGGGTTCCTTTGATCCGGTAACCAAGGGACATCTGGATATCATCAGAAGAGCAGCAAAAATGTTTGATCGTCTCACAGTCAGCGTTCTCAACAATTCGGAGAAGAGTCCGTTGTTTTCCGCTGAGGAACGTGTTAATATGTTACGCGTGATCTGCCGGGATATTTCGAATGTGGAGATAGATTCCTTTTCCGGTCTTACAGCGGAATATGCGAAGAAAAGCGGTACAGATGTCATAATAAGGGGCTTAAGAGCCGTGACCGACTTCGAGTATGAGCTGCAGATGGCCCAGACAAACAGGAAGATACTGCCGAGTCTCGATACGGTTTTTCTCACCACCAGCCTGGAATATGCTTATCTTTCCTCATCCATAGTGCGTGAGGTGGCTTCCTACGGCGGGGATATCAGTGAATTTGTTACCCCTGAGGTGGCGGAAGCAGTATATAAAAAACTTGGTAAATTATCATAATCCTGAGGGTTCTGAACAGTTACGGAATTCGAAGACTGTCAGCTTGAAAACAGCAAGAGGAAGTACTAATGGTTAGTAAGATTGAACAGATAATCGAGGAAATGGAAGAACTTATCGACGGCTGCAAGTATGCAACCTTTTCAAGCACCAAGATACTGGTGGACAAGGAAGAGATTGACGAGCTTCTTCACGAGCTGAAAACACACACGCCTGACGAGATCATGCGCTGTCAGAAGATCATCAGCAATAAGGAGGCCATTCTTGCGGATGCACATGCAAAAGCCGATGAGCTGGTGAAAAAGGCTCAGGATTTTTCGGATCAGATGGTGAGCCAGCATGAGATAATGCAGCAGGCATACGCACAGGCAGGAGAGATAGTGAAGCAGGCAAATCTCCAGGCTCAGGAGATCATGGGTACCGCTTCGGTGCAGGCTGAGAATATCCAGTCATCAGCCATTCAGTATACTGACGATTCACTTGCGAATATACAGCAGATACTCATGGCTTCCATTCAGGAAACACAGGATAATAATAATAATCTTATTAATTCACTTTCACAGATTTTAAGTGTTGTTAATGCAAACCGCGCCGAGCTTCATCCCGAAGAGGAGGAACTTGCGAGAAATGCCGCCATTGCAGAGAGAGCAGAGGCTGAGAGGCTTATGAACGCTGCCCGGAATCCCGCTGAGGCACTGCCTTCTTATGCGGAGAGTGCTCCCCAGGCTGCCCCGGCTCCCATAGCTACAGCGGGTAATACCGTTCAGGCTCCTGCAGCTGCCCAGACACCGGTTGATACGGCAAAGAGTCCTGCAGATACTACAGAGGCTCTTCCCTCTGCGAAGAATTCGGGAAGGAAATTCAAGGGCGGTGTATCAAAGGCAATACTGGAAGCAGAGGAATGAGGTAAAAAGTAAATATGGCTGTTCTTTCCGATCTGGAACCGAAGGAAGTATTTAAGTATTTTGAAGAGATAAGTATGATACCAAGGGGCTCGCACAACACCTCCGGCATATCTTCTTATCTCTATAAATTTGCCCTTGACCATGGCTTTAAGGCAAGGCAGGACGAGATGGGAAACGTTGTGGTCTTTGTTCCGGCCACACCCGGATATGAGGAAAAGAAACCTGTTATCCTCCAGGGACATATGGATATGGTCTGTGAAAAGGTTTCCGATTCAAAGCATGATTTCACCAGGGATCCGCTGGATCTTCGTGTTATGGATGATGAGATCTTTGCCGGAGGAACGACCCTCGGCGGAGACAACGGGATCGCACTTGCCTATGCACTGGCTGCTGCAACCGATAAGGAGCTTAAGCATCCGGCTCTCGAGCTTATCTTTACCGTGGATGAGGAGGTGGGCATGGAAGGAGCTGTTTTCCTCGACACCTCGGATCTAAAGGCCGCCTACATGCTGAATCTTGATACCGAGGATGAGGGTGAGATAGTCACCAGCTCTGCAGGAGGCTTAAATGCGGTAATGTCCGTTCCCGTTAAGTATAAGAAAATGTCCGGGGAGGAGTATAAGATCGTAATAAGCGGCCTTAAGGGCGGTCATTCCGGTACCGAGATCGACCGTTATCATGCAAATGCCATCATCATAATGGGAAGACTACTTCATTTTCTCAGGTCAAAGGAGCTGGAATTCTTTGTCACGGGTCTTGACGGCGGTCTTATGAACAATGCGATACCCAGGGATGCGGACTGCGACCTCCTTCTTTCAAAGGAGGATATGGACAGGTTTGAAGATCTTATAGGTGAATTTGAAAGCACCATAAAGAATGAGTACCGGGCAAATGAGAATAATATAATGATCTACTGCGATCATAAGGGTACCACGGAAAAGGAAGTCCTTCATAAGAAGCATCAGGAAAGGGTTATTTTCCTCTTAAACACCGTTCCGGACGGGGTACAGAGGATGAGTCAGGAGGAGGCCACAAAGGGTCTTGTTGAAACCTCACTGAATAACGGGATAATGAGGCTTACGGAAAAGGAATTCTATTTGAATGCTTCGGTAAGGAGCTCTATTTCCTCTGCGAAGCAGGCTCTCTCAGATAAGCTTAAGTATCTGACCGAGACCATAGGCGGTCATTATGAAGCAAGCGGGGATTATCCCGCCTGGGAATTCAATGATGATTCCTATCTCTTAAAGAAGACCGTGGAGGTATTTAAGTCCCGGTACGGGTATGAACCGAAGGTCGTAGGCATTCACGCCGGTATCGAATGCGGCATATTCTATGAGAAGATTCCGGGTCTTGACATCATCTCCATCGGACCCGAGATGGAAGGCGTACACACTCCCCAGGAAAAGCTCTATATAGGATCGGTGAAAAGAACCTGGGAGCTGATAAAGGGTATTCTGGAAGAACTTTAATGGGTATAAAGTTTGAAAATATAGACGCTGCGCTTTTTGATATGGACGGCACTCTTGTAGATTCCATGTGGATGTGGGCTGAAATTGACAGGGAAATGATGGAAAAAAGGGGTATTCTCTTTGACAGGCATTTCCAGATAGAGATCGAGGGAATGTCCTATAATCAGACAGTTGTCTATATGAAGGAAAGATTTGGTCTGAAAGAAAGCATCGATGAGATAAAGGCTGAGATCAATGGTCTCGCCATGGAAAAATATGAATTTGAGGTAACATATAAACCCGGAGCCCTGGACTTCCTTAAGGAATGCAGGAAGGCAGGGATCAAGTGCGGCATGTCCACCAGTAACAGCGAGGAGCTTTTATCCGCCTGTGAGAGGAACCTGCATTTTATGGAATATTTCCAATCAGTCCGTACTACGAACGAAGTAGAGAACAGTAAGCCATTTCCGGACTGCTATCTTTTGAATGCCGGGGATCTCAGGGTCGAACCCTCCCGCTGCGTTGTCTTCGAGGATATCATTCCGGGCATTCGTGCCGGAATAGCCGCCGGAATGCGTGTATTTGCGGTTAAGGATGATTATTCTGTCCCGGTTGAGGATGAAAAGAGAAGGCTTTCGGACGGTTTCATTTCTGATTTCAGAGAGCTCATCATATAAGCAAACCACTTCTGTTTATTCGGTAATTTCCCCGACATAATCTGCTTCACAAGCCGTGATTATCTGTGCTATAATTCGGCTTGAGGATTTTTTGAGGAGTTTTCTATTATGAAGAAGTTTGCGTATTTTTTTGTGCTGCCTGTTATTATCGCGGCTTTATCGGGTTGCAGCGGTTTACTTACAGGATATGATGATCTGCCTGCGGATTCTGATCTAAGGACAGAGGAGGTAAAGGAAGTAATACCTCCGGGAGCTTTGCCGGGAAATATCTACTTGAATATTTCGGCTATAACCCGGGATGATCCTGTTATAAATCTTCATGCACTTACACGGGATGAAGCGAGAAAAAAGATAAGCGACAGCTATGATTTTTCCCTTTGTGTAGATAACGGAAATCCCTATTATGAAGCTTTCAGGGATTATTCCCTGTCTGACAACAATGCCGAAGGCAGTAGCAGATCCTATGATCCCGATACCGTATCCGGGGATATCATATCCGCTTCCTCAGATATTGTGGGGGAGAAAAGCTATGAACTTCCCGATATTATTTCGGACGAAGCGGATAAGCTAATAAATAAGATCTATGATGAACATATGAATGATGAACGGGATTCGGAGTTCAGCTACAGTCTTGAGCTCCCTCAGGACGAATACGCAGAGTTTTATGCCAAGCTTATCCATGATGCCTGGAGCTCCGATGCGGCGGTAAATGTGATCACAGCCTTTGACAGGGACAGTAACGAGTTCCTTTTCGGCGGCGGACACGATGGCTATGAGGTGGATTTTAAAAAGCTTGCCGGGGAAATTCGGAAACGCTTTGAAGAACGTGATTTTACCGGCGAAATAGTGGCCGAGGGCAGTACCTTTGCCGTTTCCGCCGATGAATTGAAGGACAGATATCAGGAGCTTTCATCATTTGAAACACATACCACGAATGTGGCCGTCAGAAATAAAAACGTGTCTTTAGCAGCAGATTCCATTAACGGAACCATTGTAAAGCCCGGTGAAGAATTCTCCTATAACGGTACGGTTGGAAAGCGTACAAAAGACAAGGGATACGGGGAAGCTGGAGCATATCTTAACGGTGAAGTGGTACAGGAGATCGGCGGCGGAGTATGCCAGGTATCGACCACACTTTACAATGCGGTGTTCCGCGCGGGATTACAGAGTACGGAAAGGACAAGCCACACCTTTGCCCCGAGCTACGTGACCCCGGGACTTGATGCGACAGTTTCCTGGGGCGGTCCGGATTATAAATTTGTCAATAATTCCCCCTACCCGGTGGGTATAAAGGCTCATTACGAGAACAGGAAGGTCAGGGTGTCCATATTTGGAGTACCGATCCTTCCCGAGGGTGAAAAATGGGATCTTGTTTCGAGTAAGACAGCGACTCTCGGTGTACCTGCACCCGTCTATATTTCCTCGGGAAAGACGGACAGCGGCTCTGCAGGCAGTATCTGGGAAGCGTACAAGGTCGTTTATAAAGACGGTGAAGAGAGCGCAAGGGTATTTGACCATAAGTCAAAATACGTGGGTCATACCCCAAGGATCATTGTGAATCCTCTTATCCCGGAGGGCATGACTCCGGATGAGTATAATGCAGCTATGGCGGCTCTTGCACTTCAGGCAGCTCAGGCTCAGCTGCAGTCACAGTCCCCACAGTAGTCATCCGAAAATAACAGGTTACAGTATGGCAGACAGGCTCACCACCATAGAAAAAAATAAGGATTTTATCTGTAACGGCATCTCTGCTATGCCGGGAGGATTCTTTGTCTACCGCGCTGACTATGATAAGGAAGAGATAATATACGCAAATAAGGCTTTACTCCGTATCTTTGAATGTGATACTGAGGAAGAGTTTATGGAACTCACCGGAGGCACATTTAAGGGCCTTGTTCTTGATGATGATTATTCCCATATAGAAAAGAGCATAATAAATCAGATAGAAAACAGTGAGAATAAATTAGATGAGGTCACCTACAGGATAAAGACACGCTCCGGACAGATAAAGTATATCGAGGACTTCGGTAGCTATGTTGAGGATCCTGTTGAAGGGCCTCTTTTCTATGTCTTTGTTTCAGATCCCCAGGATAAGATAGATCCTGTCACGGGGCTTCCAAACAGGAAGGCTTTTTTCCAGTCTGTGGAAAAGCGCTTATCAGAGCTTAACGGTGAAGGCTATCCCGAGATCGTTGCCTTTGACTTAAACGGTATGAAGGGCTTTAATTCGAAGTACGGATTTAAGGAGGGCGACAGGCTTTTACGTTCTTTCGGGGATATTCTCAGAAATAATTTCGGCAATGAATTCTGCTCCAGATTCGGAGAGGATCATTTCTGTGCCTACTGCGATCAGGGCGGCGCGGAGGATATCTTAAGCGAGGTCATTGATTCCTTTCAGAATAACAGGGACGGAAGGACACTTCCGGTAAAGATCGGTATCACGACCTTCGATAAGGATGTCTCCGTCTATGACCACTACGAGAGAGCCCGTCTGGCCTGTCAGACCCAGAAGAATTTCTACGGGTCCAGCATAGGCTATTATGACGACTCCATGACAAAGGATTTCTCAAAAAATGAGTATATCCTGACCCATCTTGACCAGGCTCTTGCAAATGGCTGGATAAAGGTGTTTCTGCAGCCCGTGGTCCGGACCCTTACCGGTCAGGTATGCAGCGGCGAAGCACTGACACGCTGGATAGATCCCGAGTATGGCTTCATTTCTCCCGGAGATTTCATACCCCTTCTGGAAAGTGCCGGTCTTTCCTATAAGCTTGATACCTATATGGTTCAAAAGGTTACGGAGATCCTGAATAAGGAAATAGAAGAGGGCAAAAAACCGGTTCCCGTTTCCGTCAATCTGTCAAGAACCGATTTTATCTACTGCGATCCTGTTCAGATCGTTGTAGAGGCTCTGGATCAGTACAATTTAAGCCGCTCTCTTATCTGTGTGGAGATAACGGAGAGCGCCTTTACCGACCATCCGGAGTCCATAAAGGATGCCATAGACCGCTTTCATTATGAAGGTATCGAGGTCTGGATGGATGATTTCGGCAGCGGATATTCCTCCTTAAACGTTCTTAAGGACTTTAATTTTGATGAGATAAAGATCGACATGGTCTTCCTTCGTAATTTCGGTGAGAAATCCAGGATAATCGTGACAAAGGTTGTGCAGATGGCGAAGGAGCTCGGCATACATACACTGGCTGAGGGAGTGGAGACTGCCGAACATCTGGAATTTCTCCGCAATATCGGCTGCGAGAAGATACAGGGCTATTATTATGCCAAGCCAATGGCATATTCCGAGCAGATCACTAACCTGGAAATCCAGGGCTTTGAATTCGAAAATAAGGAAATTGCATCTGTTTATGAAAAGACAGGGCTTGTTAATCTTGCAACCACCCTTTCCAGAGCTCTTTTCTTCTATCAGGACGGTGTTTTCAAACCCGTATTCCTTAATAAAACATATATACAGACCATTTCAAAAACCGGCATGACTTTGGATGAGATCATAGAGAGGAGCATGAACACTTCAAAGTCCCGGATCAGCAAGCAGTTCCGTGACCTTGCGGAAAAGACCGTGAAAAGCAAGCAGACCGAGCGCATGACTCTGGTTCTGAGGGATAATTATTTTCATTTTTCATTTAAGGATGTGGCTGACTCCCGTGCAGGAAGCATGCTCCTTGCTTCCATAGACAGATACGTTTTTGAGGAGCAGGAGTCAAGGTCTGCCTTAGACAAAATTCTCAGAAATATCAGTTTTGTTTATGACAGTATATACCTTATTGATCTTGATGATGATTCCAGAACCGTTATATCCTCAAGTCTGGCGAATGAAGCTGTCGGTGACGTGACATACGGCCTGAACCGCTTCTATTCAAAGTATTCCGTCCGCGAGATCTACCCGGATGATTATAAGCGCTGGCAGGATTACTTCAGGAAGGAAGATGTTTACGGGATCTTCAATAAGAGCGGCAAGGGGATATTTGCAGATGCCGTAAGGATGAAGGATAAGAACGGAAATTATATCTGGATAGACTTTACGGTGATCCACATCCCGGAATCAGACGGAAAGCGCTTCCTTCTCTGCGTCCGTCCTTCGGTTCTGGAGTTCCAGCCGGATCTTGCCCTGATGGTGGCAAATGCAAGACATGACAGTGAAGGCAGAAATCCCGATTCGGATCTTATCCGTTCCATGGTCGAAGCCTCCGATATCAGGATATTCTGGAAGGATAAAGAAAGACGCTATGTTGGTGCCAGCAAGGCGTTTATTGAGTATTACGGCTGCAGTTCCATTGATGATATCAGGGGAAAGACCGATGAGGAGCTTGGATGGTTTGTAAATGACAGCTACTCTTCGGGTGACGAGAAGAATGTGATAAAGCGGGGACAGGTAGTGAAGAATTCCGTCAGCAGCGTTATAATCGACGGAGTTGTGAGAAATATACTTATGACCAGATTCCCTGTTCACACCAGAGGAAAGATATCGGGACTTATGGGATATATGATAGACCTGGATCTTGATGTGGAGGCAGAAGACGGGCTGGCAAAGGGCATGCTCAGGGATCCCGTAACGGGGCTTATGAATACGCAGGGGCAGATGCTCTCACTCATAAGTATGTATGACAATCTTCTGAAGAATAACGAGGATTTTGCCAATATAGCCATAGAGATCAGGCGTTTCAATGATATCATCAAGGACTACGGCAGCGAGGTTGCCGAAGATCTCATAAGGATGGTTGGCATAAAGATCCTGAACGCATTCGGAAAAAATGCCGTTATCTCAAGGATTTACGGCTGTAACTTCACCGTGATATTAAGAAACGTTACCAGTGAGCAGGTCATAACAATGTCTGAAAAATGTATGGATTCCATAAACGGGATACACGAGATCGACAACAGACAGTGCAGGATCAAAGCAGTATATGGTGCTTCCTTCGGCTCCGAACGTGATTCCGTTCAGGAGATAGCAGAGCTTGCCCGACTCCGTATGAAGGGAGAGTGGATCCCGTTATCACCCTGAGCAGCCCCGTTTACCAGAGCGACACTGTTATCCAGCTAGCTCGACACTGTTATCCAGAGCAGCCCCGTTATCCAGAGCGGTCACGTCACTGTCATCCAGAGCGGTCACGTCACTGTCATCCAGAGCGGTCACGTCACTGTCATCCTGAGCGAAGCGAAGGATCTTTCACGGGCGAAGCGAAGGATCTTCACCGTTTTGTGATTTTGCATACAACGTAGTTCATCTCATCACGAAAGAAGCCCACAACCTCTTCCATAGCCGATTTCACATCCGAGAGCTCACCGGTTATTATCAGTGTCCCGGTTTTCCTGTCAGCTTCACCGAGAAATATATTCCCGCTCTTTACCGCAATGTCGGAAGCGATTACCGCTGACTCCGGAGGGGTGAGGTTCATTATGCCTATGGCTGAGCTGCTGTAATCCATATGGGGGTTCAGGCCAAGCTTCTGGTATATTACCGGAGAGGGACCGCCCATGATATGTGCAAAGGTGATCTCTCTTCCCGCAACGGTTTCCTGTACTATCCTCATTCTCTCTGTTTCACTTGTGTTATTTATTATTTCCATCTATCCTGCCCTTTCTATCAGAGGTTTATTAATGTCTCCGGTTTTTCCCGGATGATTATACCATAATTGGAGGCCTTAACCGACATACTCTTTAAATATATTCAAAAAAAGTTTAAAATACAGAAAGCAGAAGGAACTTTGTCCGATGCATAGGCTCCATCGCTTCAAATCTTTCGGGAGAAAAGGAGAGGGATATGTATAAAACAGTTGAGATTGATGATATTTTCGGGATATCCAGTCTTCTTACGGAACAGAGGTACAGGCCGGACTTAAATAGATACAGATCGCTAAAGATCTACAGGGGAATGCCAAATGCCGGTTTTAAGATAGTCACCTCACTTAGGCGTAACTGTAAGGATAAAAGGCGGCAGCTGGAGCCTGCCATATTATCCAATTTCACAAAATATGCCGCCCTTGAGGATCCCTCAATAGAGGAGAGTGTCTGGAGACAGATGATACTGGGGCAGCACCACGGCCTGCCGACGAGGCTCCTTGACTGGTCATTTTCCCCGCTTACCAGCCTCCACTTCGCAATGAGTGAGAATGACCTTGAAAAGATGGATGAGCATGACTCGGTTGTATGGAGTATAGACGTAGATGAGCTGCATGAGATGCTTCCGGAAAAATACCAGAAAATAATGAGAGAGGAGCAGACCACGGTTTTTTCCCTGAAAATGCTGCAGAAGGCCTGTTCCGGTCCCGGGGAATACGATGAGGATATGCAGGGGAGGGCAATGCTCATTGTTGAGCCTCCGTCCATTGAACAGCGTATCATAAACCAGTATTCCTTCTTTTCAATAGTACCCTATGAAATGGATGACGTGGAGGCCTTCTTAAAGGAGCACACGGATAAAACCGTCCGTTTTGTGATAAAGAAGGAGATACGCTGGCAGGTACGTGACCTTCTTGATCAGCTGAATATAAGTGAAAGGATAGTATATCCGGGACTGGACGGGTTGTCCCGGTGGCTTGCGCGCCACTACTACGTTAAGGGCTAAGGCGACCACTAATACCAATACAGGGACTTAATGATGCTTTACGATAAGGATATCAGGGAGCCGCTTTTCGACTTTCTGGAGGAAAAATTCGGTAAGATAAGGATACTTGAGGAGAAGATGACCGGTACTGCCAGAGCGGATGTACTTATGATAATGTCCGACAGGCTCTGCGGTATTGAGATAAAGAGCGATGCCGACAGTTATTCGAGACTTGAAAGACAGGTAAAAAACTACGACCTTTATTACGACTGTAATATGGTGGCTGTGGGGTCAAAGCACGCTTCCCATATTGAGGAGCATGTTCCGGACTATTGGGGGATCATCACAATAGATGAGACGGAAAATGGTCCGGACTTCTATGTTTTAAGAGATTTTCGTGAAAACCCGAATGTGACCCTGGAAAATAAGCTGAATATACTCTGGAGACCTGAGCTTGCCCATATCCAGGAGCTTAACAATATGCCGGGATATAAGTATAAAAGTAAAGATTTTGTGCGGGAGAAAATACTCTCATCCGTGGAATATACCCTCTTAAATAAGCAGATCTCCGACGAACTGTTTGAAAGGGATTACAACACGATAGCAGACAGAATAAACGAATACAGGATGGGCCTAAACCGGAAGCCAAGACGAAAAAGAAGGAAAACCAAGTACAAAAAATCGTCAGGTATATAAAACCACTTTTTGTTTAAGGTGCGGTATGGGTGTTTTGAATAGTCAGATCGTTAATATATATTCAAATGTATACAGTATTCACGTCCTTGTCTGTCAAAAAATACAAGAAATATGTGTTATGTCTACAAAAAACTGTATATTTTGTTGTAAACATGTTATAATGGCGAAAAGTCACGGATGACCGGCAGATAAGACAAGGGGATCTGAACTGCTGCGGAACCGAAGAGGAAAGGTTTCAAAATATTTAAGAAAGAGGTATTTTTTATGAAAAAAGGCAAAGCAAGGTTAGGTATCAAGTTTCAGCTCGTTATGCAGGCAGCGCTGCCGCTTCTTATCGTAGGTATCGCCATACTTACAATAATGAGTGTTTCAATGAAATCTTCACTTGAAGACAAGGTGCTTGACAGCTTGAAGGCTGCAGCCATCCTTTACGGCGATTACGGTGTTCTTCAGGATGCCCCGGAGGGCGATAATACGATAGAGGATCATATGAAACAGGAGACCGGCTTCGATTATACCTGGTTCCAGAACGGAAAGAGATATGCGACCTCCGTTGTCAAGGCTGACGGTTCGAGACCTATCGGGACTCCCGCTGCTGACGAAGTAATAGAGGCCGTTATGAATAAAAAGCAGATATTCACCTCTACAAATACGGATGTTGCCGGAAGAGCATATTTTGTTGCTTATGTACCCATCATCAATGAAGACGGCTCTGTAGATATGGCCTTTACCGGAGAACCGAGGGAGCTTGTCGAGGGTATGATCACAGCTGCTATTGTCAGGGTTATCATCATTGGAATAGTCCTTTCAATAATAGCGCTGGTTATAATTTATTTCCTTTCGGACAGGCTTGCCGACGTTGTAAGGGTAAACCTGGAATCCATCGAGCACCTTGAAAACGGTGAATTTGTAAAAGCAGAGAAATATCTTGACAGGAATGATGAGCTCGGGGATATGATACGGGATACCAATGATGTTATAGATACACTGCAGGGCATTGTAGAGGATATCAAGCGTGAAGCTCAGAGTGTCGGTTCCTCCAGTGCGACGCTGGCGGATGCGGCATCGCAGATGTCCCTTACAACCGACGGGGTTTCCACAGCAGTCAATGAAATGGCTAACGGTGCCACACAGCAGGCTCAGGATATTCAGTCCGCAACAGAAAATGTGGGAAACATGGGCGAATCGATTGCATCTGTTACAGACAGTGCAGGAACCCTTTCAAAGACCGTGGATTCCATGAACCAGACCTCCAAGGAGTCTGCTGCTGCTCTTGAAACGCTGGTCAAGGCTTCCGACGAGATGGCAGAGTCTGTTGCCTCCATTACCGAGAAGATCCAGGCTACACGCTCCGCTGTTGACGAGATCAATTCCAAGGTTGATGCCATCAATAATATTGCGGCACAGACCAACCTCCTCTCACTTAACGCTTCCATAGAGGCGGCGAGAGCAGGAGAGGCCGGACGCGGCTTTGCTGTTGTGGCTGATGAGATAAGACAGCTTGCAGATGATTCCGCGAATTCCGCCAAGGAGATCCGGGAGACCATGGAAAAGCTTATCACCGATTCAGGGGCTGCGGTTGAAGAAGCAGTTGTAGTACAGGAGTCGGTTAAGAACCAGAAGGAGATCATGGAGAAGACAACTGTTGCTATTGACGACCTTCTTCAGGGCATTACCACCACGGTGAGTGAGGTGCAGGGTATTGCAAATTATGCCCAGGCCTGTGACAACTCCAAAGCAGGTGTTATCGATGCTATGAGCGGACTTTCCGCAGTATCCGAGGAGAACGCTGCAAGCTCACAGGAGACCTCCGCTTCCGTTGAAGAGCTTAACGCAACGGTCATTACCCTTGCGGAATCTGCTGATGACCTGAAGAATATTGCAGAACAGCTCAATAAGAATATAAGCTTCTTCAAATAAATGATCTACAATTTTTTTGCAGCAATATCACGTATGAAATATATTGAACGCTGGGCTCTCATGCGTAATTCCAGGGAGGAGACTCTTTCGGAGCATTCCCTCGAGGTCGCTATGATTGCCCACGTTCTTTCGGTTATCGGAAATGTGCGCTACGGTCATGATCTGGATGCGGAGAAGGCTGCACTTATCGGCATTTACCATGATGCATCGGAGATCATAACAGGTGATATGCCGACTCCCGTAAAGTATTACAATCCGAATATCCGTTCCGCGTATAAGGATGTTGAGAGAATTGCAGATGAAAAGCTCCTTTCAAAGCTTCCTGAGGATCTCAAAGGGGAATTTGCCGGGATATTCCGCCCCGGCGGCTCCGACCCGGAGGAAAAGTATCTCCGGCGTCTTGTGAAGGCGGCTGACAAGATTTCCGCACTGATAAAGTGTATTGAGGAAAGACAGGCCGGGAATTCCGAATTCCGTACCGCTGAAGAGAGCCTTCGGAATAAGGTGGGGGAGATGGCTGACGAGATGCCTGAGGTCAGGGATTTTCTGGATGAATTCCTTCCGGCCTACGGAAAGACACTGGATGAATTAAATGACTGATATAAGCGGAGCCTCTTAGTTCAAAGGCTCCGTTTTTCTTCCGATTTTTTTTCGGTATCGGCGATCTGTTCCCCAAAGCCTGTCAGAGCTGCAAAGGGCGCAAACTGGGCCGCCCTGCTTAAGGCCGGCATACGTTCGTGTTTTTTTGATTCGGGATGCGGAAGGTTAAGCATATCCTTATAATCATCTATAGTGCTGTTCTTTTTCATAATAGCTTCTATGCCTTATGTCCGCCGACCTGCTCATTCCTGTCCTTCATGGTTGCATATTCCATAAGGTTCATGCCCTTAAGCACTGCATTTTTCCCGTATTTCTTTTTTATGGACAAAACGGCTTCCTGCAGCTTCTTCTCCTTTTTCCTGAATTCCTCGGATTTCCTTCTTTCTTCCTCAAGTGCACCGTAATCAGTGAAAAGATCGAGCTGCTCGCAGCTTTCTTCCTCTTTTTTCTTTCTCTCCGCGTCTGCCTCAAAGATCACATGGTTTGCAACAACGTACATTCTCCGTATAAGCAGACCGGGTGTAATGATCCTGTCATACAGCTCCATGGCCTTGTCTATGATAAGCCTTGTGGAGGATGAGAATTCACCCAGATTTATGGAGCCGTGGGCCGCCTTTGGGACGAGCCGCCCGTAGTGGTCATATTCGACGGGACCCTTATAGCGCCCCCTGATCCCGGGATCCTTCATGCATTCAATATCGTAGCCTATAGTCAGTACTATCTGGTCGGTAACCAGTCCTTTTTCAAAAAGCTGCAGAACCAGATTGTCAGTCATTTCCCGGACTATAAGCTTCGCCTTTTCAACCGTGTAGGGTTCGTGGAGCACCTGTCCCTCGCTTAAGCTGTTATTTTCAGGCCTGTAAGCCTTGATATCCTTTATTTCACAGGGTTCATAGCCCCAGGCGTGATCTATCAAAAGCTCTGCATTTATACCGAAAAGCTTATAGAGAAGTTCCTCATTATAGTAATCGCTGTCTTTTCCTACGGAGCATCTCGCCACATCGCCCATGGTGTACATACCGTTTTTTTCAAGCTTCGATGCATAACCCCGGCCGATACGCCAGAAGTCTGTCAGAGGTCTGTGCGCCCAGAGCTTTTGTCTGTAGCTCATTTCATCAAGCTCCGCAAGCCTGACGCCATCCCTGTCGGGAGGCATATGCTTGGCCACTATATCCATGGCGATCTTTGAAAGATAGAGATTTGTACCGATACCGGCGGTTGCAGTGATACCGGTTTCACTTAAAACGTGCCTTATCATCTTTATGGCCAGATCCCTGGGTGTGGTATCATAGATCTTCAGATAGTCCGTCACATCCATAAACACCTCGTCCACGGAATAAACATGGATATCCTCAGGGGAAATGTACTTCAGATAGATATCGTAGATCCTTGAGCTGTAATGCATATAGAGGGACATTCTGGGAACAGCGGTTATAAAATCAAGGCTGTACTCGGGATGAGCCTTTAATTCCCTTAAGGAGTTGCTGCTGCCGCTGAACCTGTGTCCCGGAGCGTTCTTCAGTCTGTCCCGGTTTATTTTTTTCACAAGGGAATCCGCCTCAAAGAGCCTGGGACGCCCGGATAGGCCGAAAGACTTCAGTGCAGGGGAAACAGCGAGACAGATGGTCTTTTCCGTGCGGCTCCTGTCCGCAACAAGAAGACACACATCCAACGGATCATAACCCATTTCCCGGCTCTCCACCGATGCGTAAAAAGATTTCAGATCTATGGCAACATAGGATTTTTCAGCGGTTGTATTAATATCCATGACTATGGTATATTTTATCATAATTTTATGCTGTTGTGAACATCTGTTCGATGAGATAACAGGAGAACTGTCATCCTGAGCGCAGCCTTTGTCATCCTGAGCGCTAGCGAAGGATCTTTTCCTCCCGACGGGAAGATTCTTCGGGCTGCGCCCTCAGAATGACAGGCTTACTGTCGTCCTGAGCGTAGCCTTTGTCATCCTGAGCGCCAGCGAAGGATCTTTTTCTCCCGACAGGAAGATTCTTCGGGCTACGCCCTCAGAATGACAGCAATGAGTTAAGAATGACACCAATGAGTTAAGAATGACACTATTGTACTCAGAATTACACCAACGTTCTGAGTAACGTAGCAAATTAAATAGTCAAGGAGAGAAACTTGGAAATAAAGGCAAATTATCACACACACACAAATCTCTGTGACGGGAAAAACAGCCCGGAGGAAATGGTTCTGGCTGCAATAAAAGCAGGGCTTAAGCATCTCGGCTTTTCTGGACACTTTGATCCGGATGTGTATATGGATATATATAAATACAAGAAGGAGATACGCTCTCTTCAGGAAAAATACAGAGACAGGATAGATATTCTTCTGGGAGCCGAGGTAGATAGGCTTTTTGATGTGACTAAGGCCAGGGACTGTGAATATATCATCGGCTCCACCCATGGTTTAAATACTGCGGAGGGTATCATATCGGTCGACAGCTCTCCGGAGATATTACAAAAGCTCTGCATTAACCACTTTGACGGTGATTATTACAAGCTGACAAAGGCATATTATGACCTGGAGGCAACTGTTGTTGACGTGGTTAAGCCTGATTTTATCGGACATTTTGATATAGTCACCAAGTTTAATGACACCCTGCATTTCGTTGATGAGGAGGATCCGAGATATCTGAAGAGCGCTCTCGATACATTGGAGCATCTCTGTAAATACGACATTCCCTTTGAGATAAATACCGCAGCGTATTACCGCGGGATGAAGAAGGAGATGTATCCAAATATGAGAATCCTTAAGGCGCTTCACGATTTTGGCGCGAGGATAATAATAAGCAGTGATGCCCATAACAGCGCCGTTCTGACCGAAGCCTTTGATATTGCCGCAGAAAAGGCTGCGCTCTGCGGCTTTACGTCAGTAAATATCCTTGTTCACGACCGTAACGGACATATCGCGTGGGAAGAGGTGCCGCTTAAAGGGAAGCTGTAATTATACAAAGAAATGTGGTATCATACTGATGTAGTAAGATTTTGGGGAAAGATATGTGGAACTATAATTTTACCATCCCGGCAATATTTATTTACACAATTTTCCTGGTATACTTTATTACCGGTTCAGCACTTCCGGTGAAAAGAAACAGGGGTTTTCTGATGCTGGTGGTTTCTCACGGGCTGACGGGAATATTTGATATAATCTCCTCATTTTTTGATAATAATTACACTCAGTTTGATCAAATACTGCTGGTAGGCGCCAATCTTTTCTTTTTCATTTTTTTCACAGCAACTGCCTTCCTTTTTGTAAACTATGTTCTTTCAGTACCGGAACAAACGACATCCCTGATCCGTATTTCTTTTTTTAACAGGATCTTTTTCGTGATATTCGAAGCGGTGATTCTTCTGTCCTTATTTACACACTGGGTGTTTTATGTGGATGAGACCGGGTATCACCGCGGTATATATTACAATATCATTTATTTTATTTTCTTTTCCTGCATACTTGAAATGTACATCCTTTTTGTCCTGTACAGAGGCGTATTCACCAAGAGGGAATTTACCAGCGGAATGCTCTTTGTAAGTATACTTCTAATGGGTCTTATCCTCAGGTATCAGTTCCCGACCCTGCTTATCATGAATACCTTCTGCCTCGGGGCTATCCTTGTGATTTTCCTGTCCTTCCAGGATATACATCTTTTTGAGGATCAGAGAGTCGGCCTGTTTAATAACAGAGCCTTTCATCAATATGTACTGGAGCATCTGAGCTCCGGAAAGCTGTTTCTCTACGGCTATGGGATCATAAATTATGACGAGCTGAGGCGTATGTTCGGCGGAGCCCAGATGGATAAGGAATTGCAGGATATTACAAAACAGCTTAGAAAGGAATACCCGAATCAGGTGCTTTTTTACCTGAGAAACGGACGTTTTATGGTAGCCTGGAACAGACCTTTCGAATTTAAGGAGATCAGGAACAGGATGGTCGCTATCGGAACCGTTGAATTCCCCGAGGATCTGCAGATAGATGATGCCGGCCAGCTTATTGAGGTTGCAAGGGATGTTTTTTCCAAACTTACCGGGGAAGTAATGAATAAGCATATTGTGGTCGACCATGATCATATTGTGGAACTGAACCGTAATGTCAGGGTTCAGCATGCTCTCAACAATGCCATTCATAATGACGGCATACAGATATATCTGCAGCCGATTTATTCCGTTGACAAAAAAAGGATCACCGGGGCTGAAGCCCTGGCGCGTATTGAAGATCCCGATATGGGAACGGTGCAGCCCTATGATTTTATTCCCATTGCGGAGAAAAACGGGCTTATTGTCAAGGTGGGAGAGGCCGTTTTCAGAAAGACCTGTGCCTTTTTGAGGGACAGCGGGGATGAAAGACTTCAGTGGATAAACGTAAATCTGTCCCCGATACAGTGTGTGGCGGAGGAGCCGGTGGCATCTCTTCTTGACATTTCGGATGAATACGGTGTCTCCGGTGAAAAGCTGAAGCTGGAGATAACAGAGGACGCTATGGTGGATGACGAAGAGCTGAAAAGGATGATGCTGAAGATGTCAGATCATGGCTTCTGCTTTGAGCTGGATGACTTCGGAGTAGGCTTTTCAAATGTGCTGCGCTTAAGCAATTTCCCCTTTACAGCCGTAAAGATCGACAGGGAGCTGGTGTGGCAGTATCACGACAACCCCACGAACAGCGTCCTTCCCCACCTTATAGAGGACATAAGGAGCTCGGGGATGGACGTGGTCGCAGAGGGTATAGAAAGCAAATCTATGGGAAAGGAAATGATAGAGCTGGGCTGCAATTACCTGCAGGGCTTCTATTTTTCACGTCCTGTTCCCTTAAAGCGTTTCCCTAAGGTCTTTGACCTCCAGTGGGACGAGTTTAGCAGCCTTTAATGCCTGCGCTACAGGACCTGTAACGATGCTTGCAACAAGCATTTCAAATATAGCATTCCCCGCAATTATTGAGCAAATGAAGATGATCACGTTTCTTCCTGCCATCATGTTCTGAACGTACTCCGTATTTCCGAAAAGAAATACGATCGTGGACATAAAAAACACAGTATTGAGGAAGGCTGAGAAAAATCCGGTCACCGTGCCGGAAATAAGCACATTTGCAAATTTCCTCATTCCCCTGTAGATAAAGCCGAGAAGGAAACCGTCCAGCATTCTCGGAATAAAGCAGAGGATGACCGTAAGAAACGGACTTATGGTAAAGAGCGTACTGGTAAGCCCGCTGGATCCCATAAGAGCCTTGATAATGGATGCAAGTCCCCAGATCGCTCCCGCCAGAAGACCGTAAAGCGGTCCGAGGGTGATCGCAGCAATGGAAACCGGTACCATACTCAATGAAACTGTGATGGCTCCTAAGGGGACTGTTACAAACTGAAGAACGAAGATCGCGGCTGTAAGAAGTGCCATGGTAGCAAGCCGTACTACCTTTGAATTGGTATTATTCATAATAAATTCCTCCTGTTATTATTCCCGCTTGTCGGATCAATAAGGATCATATTGATATAGGCATCTCCTCCGGCTCTTGCTTACCCTGAGTAATGCAATGCCTTTAGATACGATGTATCGATCCTTAAAGAATTCCGGTATTTCGGGATACAATACAAGTTACGGGATCATATTATCACAGAAAGATGATTTTGTGTGAATCCTTTAACAATTATTAAGAATTTAAGTTTCTTTTATGCTTCATCGATCAAAGGAAATGGCGTTAAAAATGACATAATACTTTTCTTAACGGCATTGTATCAGAGGAGGCTTCCGCTATACATAGTCACTTTGGTTTATTTGTGATAGAATGATTAAAGCGCCAAAAGTAATTGTCACCACACAAGCTTGCTTGTGGTGGGGACAAGAACTTTGGGCGCACCCCTACACGAGCATGAAGTGGGGAAGGGGCCCCGCGAAATGCGAGTGTGGG
>Ga0256407_10000557_pt1 | contig 88213 bp, 64 predicted proteins | sample RumenRJG_04DNA_FD_193489 | JGI IMG/M metagenome (GOLD analysis project Ga0256407, IMG submission 193489) | Bovine rumen microbial communities from Lethbridge, Alberta, Canada - RJG_04 | ecosystem: Host-associated > Mammals > Digestive system > Stomach > Rumen | place: Canada: Alberta... | reverse complement strand
CGACGAGGCCGTAGGCCAGATACCCGGTGAGGAAAAGCCGACCCCGAGTCAGAAGCGCAGGGTACGCCGCATGCTGGAGGATCTCCCCGTATTGGAGCGGGTGCGCATAAGGCCCGACGGCATCGACAAGACGCTTTACAGGAAAATCGGCGAGGAGGTGACACGCCAGGTCGAGCACAAGCCCGGCCAGCTGTACATCAAGGAGATCATACGTGAGAAATGGGGACTGAAGGACAGCACCGTGCTGCCGCCTTCCGGCAGGCCCTCCGTTCTCATCGCCCCCATGCCCCCCGTGCCTGTCGACAAGTGCGTCGCCGGCCCGACACTGCTCTCGGAGATACTCCTGCAGAAATACGAGTACCACATGCCCTACTACCGGCAGATACAGCAGTACCGCCACCTCGGGCTGAAAGGTCTTACGGAGAGTACCGTGGACGGATGGTTCAAGAAAACCGTCGGTCTGCTCAGGCCGCTGTACGACGCGCTCGCGGCGGAGGTGATGAGAGCCGACTACCTGCAGGCCGACGAGACGACCACCCCCGTGATTGACCACGAGAAGAAGAAGGCGGCCAAGGAGTATCTCTGGATGGTCAGGGCGGTGATGGAGAGGCTGGTGCTCTTCCACTACGACCGCGGCTCAAGGGCGGGAGCGGTGATAGAGTCGCTGGCAGACAGACATGATTTTAAGGGGTACATGCAATGTGACGGTTTTGCGGGCTATGAGACGGCCTTCAGGACCAACCCCTCCGTGACCCTTGTGAACTGCATGGTGCACATAAGACGTCATTTCCAGAAAGCGCTCGACGAGAACAAGGCCGCGGCCGAGCATGCCCTCACCGAAATACAGCATCTCTACAAAATAGAGCACATGTGCGATGAGGCCCGCCTCTCATACGGGGAGCGGAAGGCGAGAAGGCAGCAGCTCTCCAGGCCAATCATGGAGGCCATGAAGGCATGGATGGAGACGGAAGGCGTCAAATACGGGGAAAGCTCCGAGATTGGAAAGGCCATCACCTATGCCTATACACGGTGGGACAACATGATGCACTATCTGGAGGACGGCAGGCTCATGCTTGACAACAATCTCGCCGAGAATGAGATACGCCCCATCACCCTGGGACGCAAGAACTACATGTTCTGCGGCAACCATGAAGCGGCCGTCAACATGGCCGTCGTCTGCTCACTTCTGGCCACATGCAGGGCACACAATGTGAACCCAAGATTATACCTAAACAGTATCATTGCCGACTTGCCCAAAATAGGGAAGGCTTCAAAAGAGGATTTGTTGACAATGCTGCCACACAAATGGAAGCTCACCCACCCGGAAGCCATAATAAGTAAAGAACAATAGATTGTGACAGCTTTACAACAGCGGCAGCTACAACAAAAAAGTTGTAGCTGCCGCTGTTGCATGTTAACTTTTCTTCTATATGTACTTCATCGAATGCTTACTGTTTATCAGAGATATACGTTTAATAAAAGGAACTTTTTTAATAATTCGTAAACTCGATTTTCAATCAAAATCGTGGATAGTACCCAAGATTTTCAATCAAAATCGTGCACAAACTCAGTTTGCACACTTTGGCTGAAGCCGAAGATAGGCGGCACCTCGGAAATGCTCAAATAAATTTGGTATTTCGCTCGGTTTGCACACTTTGGCTGTGCCGAAGATAGGCTGCACCTCGGAAATGCCCAAATAAAATTGGCATTTCGCTCGGTTTGCACACTTTGGCTGTGCCGAAGATAGGCGGCACCTCGGAAATGCCCAAATAAATTTGGCATTTCGCTCGGTTTGCACACTTTGGCTGCGCCGAAGATAGGCGGCACCTCGGAAATGCTCAAATAAATTTGGCATTTCGCTCGGTTTGCACTATCTTTGCAGGCGGAAGCGGAGATTTCTGCTTTTTATTATACAGAGTGCTTGGAAACCTCTTAAAAAACAAGGAAATGAACTATCTGAAAGGAAAGGTGAGCGTGCTGTTCATGATGTTCAGCATGCTTTTCTGCACTTGCCTCATCACGGCCAATATTCTTGAGACCAAACAGATTGATGTGTTTGGTATCGACTTGACCTGCGGATTGCTGGTCTTCCCCGTGTCGTACATCATCAACGACTGCGTATGTGAGGTGTGGGGCTACCGCAAGGCACGGCCGCTCATCTGGAACGGATTTATCCTCAATTTCTTCTTTGTGGCAGTAGGCGCCTTGAGTGATGCCATACCAGGAGCTCCCTATTGGGACAACCAGCAGGGCTTTCACGCCATCTTTGGCCTCACACCGCGCATTGCCGGTGCCTCGTTCGTAGCCTTCCTCGTGGGCAGCTTTGTCAATGCCTACGTGATGAGCCGCATGAAAATCAGTTCCAACGGCCGTCATTTCTCATGGCGCGCCATCATGAGCACGGTATGGGGAGAGAGCGCCGACTCCGTCATCTTCTTTCCCCTCGCCCTATACGGAGTGGTGCCCGACGATGCCTTGCTGAGACTCATGTTCTGGCAGGTTATCACAAAGACGCTCTACGAGGTGATAGCACTGCCCGTGACAATACGGGTGGTGAAATGGGTGAAGAAGACCGAAGGCCTCGACGTATACGACCATGACGTGAACTACAACGTTTTCCGCCTGGACTGATGATTCCGCAAAAAACAATTCAACACATTCACAATATGAACAACGACCGCAAACAGGAAGGGCTGAAGGCCCTCGGCTCCAAGACCGAATATGCCAAGACATACACCCCCGAGGTACTGGAGAGTTTTCACAACCAACACCGCGACAACGACTATTGGGTGCGATTCAACTGCCCTGAATTCACCACACTGTGCCCCATCACGGGCCAACCCGACTTCGCCGAGATACGCATACAGTATATCCCCGACGAACTGATGGTGGAGAGCAAGAGTCTGAAACTGTACCTGCACAGCTTCCGCAACCACGGCAGTTTCCACGAAGACTGTGTCAACACGATTATGAAAGACCTCATTCATCTCATGTCGCCCAAATACATAGAAGTGGTGGGAATCTTTGTGCCACGCGGCGGCATCAGCATTTATCCTTTCGCCAACTACGGCCAGCCCGGCACCAAATACGAGGAAATGGCACAATTCCGCTTCATGCGGCACGATTTATAAAAGAGACGACACTCCTGTCTGAATCAGCATCAGCTACTTCTGATTCTGATTCAGGGTGTCGGGACGGAGCCGATACCCTTGCACCACATCGCCGAAACGCAGCGCCATGGTGTCGGAACGCAGATACACCAGTTGGGCGGTGTCGTTTCTCGATTCGGCTTCCTTGGTGATGTCTGAGCCCGATACGGCATAAGTCAGGATGATATCGCCGTTGAAGATATGCCATTCGGTGTATCGCTTCACAGGAGGATAGACCACGGGACTCTCCTTTCCCATTATCTTGGTGGCACGGCCCATGCCTGTAGGCACGAGCTGCTGGTCCACTTTGAGTGTGAATCCGTATTCGCGCGGTATCATGAGCGAATCGACGATTGAGTCGAAACGGGCTTTCTCTTCACTGCTCACATGATTGAGTATGTCAAGATTGATGTCTTCACGCAGATGCGGCAACTGTTTGTACACCCAGGTGCCCATGAGTTCGTGCAAATTGATGGCCAGAACCACCTTTTTCTTGTCCTCAGGGCTCACCACAAGCGCATACTTGTCGCCCACGGTAGGAAAGCCGAACACTTTGTTTTCCATCCGCGCCTCACTGATATCGAAGGTATCGGGGTCGAGCCCTTTTTCAGGGAAGAACACCACCAGGTGGGTATCGTCTCCTCCATCGCACACCAGACCGTAGAGGGTGGAGTCGCCCTTGGCCACATAGCTCTTCACCAGCTCCTTCTCTTTCTCGGCAACCTCATTGTTGCCATTATTGCCACAGGCAAAGAACAGAGCCAAACCGGCTAACCATAGAAAAACTGCTATTTTACGCATAGATATATCTTTCTTTTTATAAGGAGGGAAGCTCTTGGTGCCCGGACATCGCCGCGTCATTTCACCCCAAAACTATCCGCGTGCAAAATTAAAGAAAAAAAATGTATTCACACCATCCTGACGAGAGTTTATAAACGAGCAAAAGAGCCACAGAAAAGAAAATATTTTGTCTTCACGAAAAAAAACGGCCTCTTGACTTTGCAATTGGAAAATATTTCTCTATATTTGCACCGCTATATCAAAAAGGAGGCGGAATCAATGCTCAGGCACATGAGCGAGGCCCATCCTCTGAAAAACACTAAAGCCTTTTCAACACGATTAAATTTAATAAATATGAAAAAGAGAATCCAATTCAGTCTCGTTTATAGAGACATGTGGCAGTCGTCTGGCAAATTCCAGCCCCGCAAGGACCAGTTGGAGCGCATTGCCCCCGCCATCATCGACATGGGAGTATTCGACCGAGTGGAAACCAACGGTGGTGCCTTTGAGCAGGTGAACCTGCTTGCCGGCGAGAACCCCAACGGCGCTGTCCGTGCCTTCTGTAAGCCTTTCAACGAGGTAGGCATCAAGACCCATATGCTCGACCGCGGACTGAATGCCCTCCGCATGTATCCCGTGCCCGACGACGTGCGCGAGTTGCAGTACAAAGTGAAGCACGCCCAGGGTGTGGATATACCCCGTATCTTCTGCGGTCTGAACGATGTGCGCAACATCATTCCCAGCGTGAAATGGGCCAAGGCTGCCGGCATGACCCCGCAGGCCACCCTCTGCATCACCACCAGCCCTGTGCACACCGTAGAATACTACACCGAGATAGCCGACCAGGTGATAGCTGCCGGCGCTGAGGAAATCTGCCTCAAGGATATGGCCGGTATCGGTCAGCCCGCTCTGCTCGGTGCTCTTACCAAGTCGATCAAGACCAAGCATCCCGATGTCATCATACAGTATCACGGCCACTCCGGCCCCGGTCTCTCCATGGCCAGCATCCTCGAGGTGTGCAACAATGGCGCCGATGTAATCGACACCGCCATCGAGCCGCTGTCTTGGGGTAAGGTTCATCCGGACATCATCTCCGTGCAGAGCATGCTGAAGAATGAGGGTTTCGAGGTGAAAGACATCAACATGAATGCCTACATGCAGGCCCGCTCGCTCACCCAGGAGTTTATCGACGACTGGCTCGGCTATTTCATCAACCCGGGCAACAAGCACATGAGTTCACTGCTCCTGGGCTGCGGACTCCCCGGCGGTATGATGGGAAGTATGATGGCCGACCTGGCCGGCATACACCATGTGATCAACAACACACTGAAGGCCAAGGGCGAGCCCGAGCTCACCACCGACCAGATGCTTGTGAAGCTGTTCGACGAGGTGGCTTATGTATGGCCGCGCGTGGGTTATCCTCCTTTGGTGACTCCGTTCTCGCAGTATGTGAAGAACATCGCACTGATGAACCTGCTCACCATGGCTCAGGGCAAGGGACGCTTCGTGATGATGGACGACTCTATGTGGGGTATGATTCTTGGCAAGAGCGGAAAGATTCCTGGAGAAATCGATCCCGAGCTGAAGGAGCTGGCCGCCAAGCAGGGCCGCGAATTCACTACCGCCGATCCTCACACCCTTATCCCCAATGCCCTCGACGACTTCCGCAAGGAGATGGACGAGAACGGCTGGGACTACGGTCAGGACGACGAGGAGCTCTACGAGCTCGCCATGCACCCCGAGCAGTACCGCAACTTCAAGAGCGGACAGGCCAAGAAGAACTTCCTGGCCGACCTGCAGAAAGCCAAAGACGCCAAGTTGGGCACCAAGATGAGCGCCGAGGAAATCTCCGCCTTCAAGCATGCCAAGGCCGATCCTATCGTGGCTCCCGTGAAGGGACAGCTCTATTGGGAGTTCAGCGGCGACGGCGAGGCCACTCCTGCTGTGGAGCCCTTCATCGGCCGCGAGTACACCGAGGGTGAGCCCTTCTGCTACATCCAGGCTCCTTGGGGCGAAATCGTCACCGTACCCGCCGACCTGGGCGGCAAACTGGTGGAGATTAACGCCAAGCAGGGTGCCAAGGTGCAGCGTGGCGAGATCCTGGCTTACATCGAGCGCCCGCACGCTGAATAAAGAAAGCTACAGATGGATTGCATAAGCATCATCGACCGATATTACAAGGAGGAGCCTGCCCTGCGGCAGCTCCTCCTTGTTCATAGTGAGGCGGTGGCCCAAAGGGCAGTCTCCATCGCCCGGCGCCATCCGGAATTGGGCGCCGACGTGACATTCATAGCCGAGGCGGCCCTGCTCCACGACATCGGCATCATACGCACCGATGCTCCGGGCATCCTCTGCCACGGCACCGAGCCTTACATACGCCATGGTATCTTAGGGGCCGAGATGCTGCGCCGCGAGGGGTTGGAGCGCCATGCCCGTGTGTGCGAACGGCACACCGGCACCGGACTCACCATCCACGACATCACGACCCAGAACCTGCCTCTGCCGCATATAGACCTTGTGCCTAAGACCATCGAGGAGCAGATTATCTGCTATGCCGACAAGTTCTACTCCAAGTCGCACCCTGAGCGGGAGAAGACCATCGAGCAGGCGGCACGAAGTCTGGAGAAATTCGGAACCGAGGGGGTGAAGCGATTCCGACAATGGGCGGAAAAGTTCGATTTATAAGCAATTTTGGCTGCGCCGAAATTACTCCATCTCGGCAAAGATACGAAAAAATGTTATTTTCTTCTCTTTGCACTCGATTTAAAGCAATTTTGGCTGCGCCGAAATTACTCCATCTCGGCAAAGATACGAAAAAATGTTATTTTCTTCTCTTTGCACTCGATTTTTCGTAATTTTGCAGGCTGAATGAAGTCGAGATCGATTTTATTTATGGTGATAGCCATCCTGATTACGGCGATGGCGGGTCAGAGTATGCCTGTAGGACAGAAATCCGCAGGCAAAAAAGTCATGCCGACAGCCCTCCGCTCCGACACCGACTCCATTCAGCCCACATGGACCGAGATTCTGGTACCGGAACCCGAAGACAGTTTCACCACTATCGACATCATCTCGATGGACGACGAAAGCTCCACCGAGATGGATACCACGCAGATGGACTCCATCCAACTCTCCATCTACCGCTACAACAAGCACATCGACGACTCCATCTACCAAGACTCCCTCAACCGTGCCAAGTCGTCGGGCATCGACGCTCCCGTGAAATACTCGGCGCAAGACTCCCTGGTGTATGACGCCAAGAGCAAAGGTGCCTACCTCTACGGCTCGGCCAAGGTGGACTATGAGAGCATGAAGATGCAGAGCGACCGTATCTACATGAACCTGGACAGCAGTCTGGTGTATGCCACCGGCACACCCGACTCCACCCAGAAAAGCGGTCAGCGGGGCATGCCCGTAGTGACCATGGGACAGGACGAGTATGAACTGGACACCATACTCTACAACTTCAAGACCAAGAAAGGATTTATCGACAATGTGTACACGGCGCAGGAAGACGGATTCATACGCAGCCAACACGCCAAGCGCGACAATGAGGGCAATCTATACCTGGAGCATGGCCGATACACCACCTGCGACGCCGAAGACCCCGATTTCTACATCGCCCTTTCGCGCGCCAAGGTGAGACCCGGCAAGGATGTGGTGTTCGGACCCGCCTATCTGGTGGTGGCAGGCGTTCCGCTGCCGCTGGCCATCCCCTATGGCTTCTTCCCCTTCACCAAGAGCTACTCGAGCGGTTTCATCATGCCTTCCTACGGCGATGAGAACTCACGGGGCTTCTACCTGCGCGACGGCGGATACTACTTTGCCATCAACGACAAATGGGACCTCAAGCTGCTCGGCGAAATCTACACCAAAGGGTCATGGGGCGTATCGGCGGCCAGCAACTACCGCAAACGATACCGCTACAGCGGCAGTTTCTTCGCCAGTTTCCAGAACACGAAAAACGGCGACAAGGGCATGCCCGACTATCAGGAGCAGGAGAGTTTCAAGATACAGTGGAGCCACCGCCAGGACCCCAAGGCCAACCCCTTCAGCAACCTCACCGCCAGTGTGAACTTCGCCACGTCGAGCTACGAGCGCAACAACCTGAACAGCATGTACAATCCGCAGGCCATGACGCAGAGCACGCGCACATCGTCGGTGGGCTACAGCACGCAGTTCTCCAGCATCGGCATGAACCTGACGCTCAACACCAACGTGACCCAGAACATGCGCGACACCACTGTTGAGCTCACCCTGCCGGACCTGAACATCTCCATAAGCCGATTCTACCCCTTCAAGCGCAAGCATGTCGCAGGCAAGGAGCGCTGGTATGAGAAGATATCGCTCTCTTACACCGGCCGCATGAGCAACTCCATCAACACCAAGGAAGACATGCTGCTCCACTCCAACATCGTGAAAGACTGGCGCAACGGCTTCCAGCACACTGTTCCCATAAGTGCCAACTTCACCCTGTTCAATTACATCAACGTGAATCCCTCCATCACATTCAATGATGTGATGACCTTCAACAAGATAAACCGTTCGTGGGACGAGAAAAACTATGAGGAGGTGCGCGACACCACCTATGGCTTCTACAATCTATACAGTTGGAACGCCAGCGTGTCGCTCTCCACCAAAGTTTATGGCATGTTCCTGCCCAACCGCAAAATCTTCGGCGACAAGATCAACGCCATACGCCACGTGTTCACCCCCTCGGTGAGTTTCAGCTATGCGCCCGACTTCAGTTCCGACCGCTACGGTTACTACGACAGTTACCAGCGCACCGACGCCCAGGGCAATGTGAGCCTGGTGAAATACTCTCCCTTCTCAGGAGGCCTCTATGCGCCGCCCAGTTCGGGCCGTGTGGGCAACGTATCGTTCGATATTTCCAACAACATCGAGATGAAGGTAAAGTCGGACAAAGACACCACCGGCATAAAGAAAATCAGCATCATCGACGAACTGGGAGCCAGCATGTCGTACAACATGGCCGACAAGAACCGGCCGTGGAGCAACCTGAGCATGCGCATCCGCCTGAAGTGGTGGAAGCACTACACCTTCAACATGAATGCCGTGTTCAGCACCTATGCCTACGAGCTCGACGAGAACGGACGGCCCTACATAGGCAACCACACCGAGTGGGGCTACGGACGCTTCGGACGCTTCCAGGGCACCTCGCAGAACATCTCCTTCACCCTCAACCCGGAAAAGCTGCGCAAATGGTTCGGCGGCGGCTCCGATGAAGACGAAGAAGACCGCGATGACGACGAGGAGGGCATCGACACCGACATAGAGAGCAACATCGACGATGATATGGTGCGTGGACAACGGGCGGCACGCAAAAAGAGCGGCAACAAGGCCGAGACCGACGACGACGGCTACATGCTGTTCAACATGCCCTGGTCGCTTACCTTCGGCTACGGTATCACCATGAGCGAGAACACCGCCGGCAAGTTCAACACCAAGACCATGCGCTATCCCTACCGGTTCACACAGACGCTGAACGTAAGCGGCAACATCCGCCTCAGCGAGGGATGGAACATCAATTTCTCCTCTGGCTATGACTTCGAGAACAAGAAGATGTCGATGACCACGGCATCGCTCTCGCGCGACCTGCACTGCTTCAACATGTCGTGCTCGGTGGTGCTGGCACCCTACACCAGCTACAACTTCACCTTCCGCTGCAACGCCTCTACCCTGACCGATGCGCTGAAATACGACAAGCGCAGCGGTTACAGCAATGCCGTGCAGTGGTATTAGGCTACCCTATCAGCTGTTTCAGATTCTCTTCCTCGCCTACCACCCAGAGAATGTCGCCTTTCTCAAACAGGTAGGACGCCGTCACGATAGAGAGATTTTCTTTGCCTTCTTCCAGTCCCACCACCATGCAGTTGTAACGATGGCGGATGCCGCTCTCCTGCAACGTCTTTCCCAGAAAAGGACTCGTGCCCGTGACCACCATGCGGCGCAGCTTCATCTCACGTTTCTCCAATTCATAGTCTTCCTCATACACGTCGTGCTCGAGCGCCTTGCCGAAGGTGGCCAGCTGGTCGTCGCTGCCTATCACCTGCAGGCGGTCGCCGGGGAAGATGACGGCGTCGCCCTCGGGTATGTTGTAGCGGCGGCCGGCACGTAGGATGCTGCTCACCTGCACACCATACTTATGGCCCAAGCCGAGCTCCATGAGCGAGGCGCCGGCCCACGTCGAGTCGGCAGGCACATCAAAGTCGGCTATGTGCACATTGCGGTCCAGCAAATGGCCCTCGTAGAGCGGACGGCGGTGGCCATGCACCTGTGCCTCGATGTCGCGCGACCTGAGGTTCTGCACAAACATACGTTCCAGGCGTATGCTTCTCTTCTTGAGCGAGCGCGACATAATCATCAAGACGACAGCAGCCAGGGCCAGGCACACCAGCAGGGCGCTGGAGAAACGTGTGAGTTGGTGCAGGATATAGAACACGAAAGCCAGGGCGATGACCAGACGGACCAAGATGGTGAACACGAGCGGCGGCCGGTTCATGCGGTCTTCCGTCCAGAGTGCACGGAACTCGTCGCTGTGGTTCTTCTTCATCACGATGGCCCTGAGGAAGGGCGATATGAGCAGGATGGTGAGCACGGCACACAGCGCCGATGCCCAAGGCTGCGCTATCACCCTGCGCGCAAACGGCAGGAAGAAGGTGAACATGATGGCTACAGCCGACATAGACAGCACAGTGTAGATGAAAGTGTTGACACCCATCTTTATAATCAGCGACCGCCACTTACTGGTCTCCCCCTTCGCAGCCGGCTGACTCAGGGTGAGATGGTTCAGACGGCGAATCCACTTGCGGGGCATCCTCCGCTCCAACAGTTCATAGGCCGGCACAGCGGCCTTTATCATATAGGGCGTGAGGAAAGTGGTGATGACCGACACGGTCACGACCACAGGATAGAGGAAGTCGCCTATCACACCGAGCGACATACCCAGCGAGGCAATGATGAACGAGAACTCACCTATCTGCGCCATGGAGAATCCGCAGCGCATGGCTGAGCGAAGCGACTGTCCGCTGATGAGGAAACCCATGGTGCCCAGCACGGCCTGCCCGATGATGATGGTGAGCACCAGGGCCAGAATGGGCAGGGCATACTTCACCAGCAGCACAGGGTCTACCAGCATGCCCACTGACACGAAGAAGATGGCGCCGAAGAGATTCTTCACCGGCTCCACCAGTTTGATAATCTTCTCGGCCTCCACCGTCTCGGCCAGGATGGAGCCCATGACGAAGGCACCGAAGGCGCTGCTGAATCCCACTTTGGTGGAAATGACTGCCATGAGACAGCACAGTCCGAGCGACACGATGAGCAGCGTCTCACCATTGATAAACTTGCGTAGCGACCGCAAAGCGAGCGGAATGAGGAAGATGCCCACCACAAACCACAGCACAAGAAAGAAGACTATCTTGAACACGCTCAAGAGCATCTCGCCGCTGTCGGGATTACCTCCCCCTGCAATGGCCGACAGCATCACCATCAAGACGATGGCCAGGATGTCTTCCAGTATGAGCACACTCATCACCATGCCGGCAAACTGCTGCTGGCGCAGGCCCATGTCGTCGAAGGCCTTGTAGATGATGGTCGTGGAACTCATGGCCAGCATACCTCCCAGGAAGATACAGTCCATCTGTTTCCATCCGAAGAGATGCCCCACCACGATACCGAGCGACATCATGCAGAAGATGATGGTGCAGGCGGCAATGACCGGCGCCGCTCCCATCTTGAGAATCTTCTTGAAGGAGAAGTCCAGTCCCAGGGAGAAAAGGAGGAACATCACACCGATATTGGCCCATATTTCGATGTTCTCCGCATCCACCACCGAGCGCGTATAGGGCATGTGGGTGCTCACAAGAAAGCCTGCCACAATATAACCCAACACCAAGGGCTGCTTCAGTTTTTTGAAAACGATGGTCACTATGCCCGCCACTACCAATATCTGGGCGAGGTCAATCACAATGGGAGGTATGTCTGCCATATTATTACTGTTTTGATAAAAAAACTGCCCTCACTTCGGTGGTGAAGGAGAGCAGTTTGCCTGTTGTTTCGCTTAGTCGTTGTACCCGGCCGTAAGCTCACATATCTTCACTATCACCTGCATGGCCTTCTCCATGACCTGAATGGAGACAAACTCGTAAGGTCCATGGAAATTGACGCCGCCGGCGAAGATGTTCGGACAGGGAAGGCCCTTGAACGACAGTTGGGCACCGTCGGTGCCGCCACGGATGGGCATCACCTTCGAGGGCACGCCACACTCCTGCATGGCCTTGAGCACGAGGTCTATCACATGCATGTTGGGGTCTATCTTCTCCTTCATGTTGTAATACTGGTCGTTCACCTCTATCTCGCACACTCCGGCACCGTACTTCTCGTTGATTTTCTCGGCACACTCGCGGATGAACACCTTGCGCTGCTCGAAACGGGCGCGGTCGTGGTCGCGGATGATGTAGGAGAGCTGTGCCTTCTCGATATTGGCCTGTATGCCGAGCAGGTGGTAGAAACCCTGGTAGCCCTCGGTGGTCTCCGGGGTCTCGTCGGCGGGCAGCATGGCTGCGAACTCAGCGGCCACCCGGTTGGCATTGATCATCTTGCCCTTGGCATAGCCCGGATGCACACTCACGCCCTTGAAACGCACTTTGGCACCTGCGGCATTGAAGTTTTCATACTCCAGCTCGCCCAGGTCGCCACCGTCGATAGTGTAGGCCCACTCGCAACCGAATTTCTCCACATCGAAGTGATGGGCGCCCATACCTATCTCCTCGTCAGGGTTGAAGCCCACACGTATGTCGCCATGCTTTATCTCATCGTGGTCGCGCAGGAAGCACATGGCCTGCATAATCTCGGCTATGCCGGCTTTGTCGTCGGCGCCCAGCAGCGTGGTGCCGTCGGTCACAATGAGGTCCTCACCCTTATGGGCAGAGAGTTCGGGAAACTTGGCAGGCGAGGAGATGATGCCCGGTGAGAGCTCTATGTCGCCACCGTCGTAGTGTTCTATCACACGCGCCTTGATGCCGGCACCGCTGCAGTCGGGGCTGGTGTCGTAGTGGGAGATAAAGCCGATGGTGGGTATCTCCTTCTTCGTATTGGCCTTGAGGGTGCCGTAGAGATAGCCTTTCTCGTCCATCTCCACATCGGTGAGTCCCTCACGCTCCATCTCCTCTTTCAGATACTGGGCGAAGACAAGTTGCTTCGGGGTGCTGGGCACGGTTTGCGACTCCTCGCTCGACTGGGTGTCGAACTTGGTGTACTGCAGGAATCTTTCTACGATATTCATGGTATATGGGGTTTTGCAGATTTATCAGGCTTCTTCGTTCTCTTTCAGGCGGTCGTCCACATTGTCGCCGTCAGTGGGTTTCATCTCCTCCTCAAAGTCGGTGATGCCGGCCTTTACCAGGATGTCGTACCAGCTGAGCAGTTTGCGGATGTCGCTGTCGTGCACGCGGTCGCGGTCGAAGTCGGGCAGAATCTGAGCGAAATACTCCTTCAGCTCGGCGGGTTTGCATTTCTTGTAGGCGATAGAGCATACCTTGCCCTCCTCCTTGTCGCGCACGGAGGCCAGCACCGTCATCAGGGGCACATTGTCGCTCTCGGCATACATGGTGATGTCGGCCAGGCTGGTGATGCGGTCGGTAGCGAATGCGGGTATGCGTTTGTGCGACTCGTCGAGCGACTCGACAATAAAATTAGACTTGCCGCGCGAAACCAGTTTGTAGAGGCCCGGTCGGCCGGCAATAGCAAGAATAGTCTGTGTCATTTTCTTTTGTCAGTTTGTATAATGTTTTCTATAACTTTTCCCCGTCCTTGGCAGGACGGCAAAATCCACGCAAAGTTCTCAAAAAAAAACGAGATATGCAAGATTTTGCCGAAAAAGTTTAGAAAGCCCCTACCCCACTACTTGCCCTGCAGCATTTCACTTTCCAGTTGGAGCACACGCGTTATCTCGAAGTAAATATCCGGGCGCGTGTAGTATTCGCTCATCTCGCCCAGTTCAAACCCGTCGCAGCATCCCTCCAGAAACTGTGACTTGATCTCCCATATCTCAAGATAATAGCGCATGAACAGGTACTCGTCGGAGACGGCCGTCACAAAGAAGGGATGCTCCTTGGTGCCATAGCCTGTGGTGGCGATGGTGTTGAAGATGCGCGACAGGCGGTTGTAGTAGACCTGTCCTTCCTTGAGTGTGACATCATAATGGCGGGTCGAGTCATTCAGCATTTGCGATATGGCCATGGCGGCATTGAAGAGTGCCTTCATGCTCACTGGGTTTTTCTCAAGCAGCTTTTTCGAGGCGGCCAGGCATTCTTCATACTTGCTGTCACGATACAGTTTGTCAAGGTCGCGTCCTTCATTATGGTCGGTAAAGGGAGTGATATACGACTGGCCGTAATAGGCCACGATGCGTTCCTCCCATGTCATGGCCGTATCCAGTTGCTCCGCAGAGAGTCTTGCCACCTGCTCCTTGATCTTCTCCGGATTCTTCTTGGCCAGCTTCTCTATCCCTTTCCAGTCTACCGGAATGATTTCACGGTCGTTCTGGGCCTGTGCGGCAATGGCCACACCGATAAATACTACTACAAGTAAAAATTTCCTTACGTTTTTCATATTGCCGTGTTTTGTTTTTTGCAAAAATAGCTATGTTTTTTGATTGCTCGTCCAGTTTGAGGTACGAAAAGAGTACGAAATTGAGATATTTTTGTACATTTGTAGTCAAACCATGATTCTTTTGTAGACAAACCATTTTTATATGAGAAAGACGTTCTTCCTCCTTGTTTGCTTCCTTTTCCTTGGAATAGCCGCAGGCCATGCCGTGGACCGCAAGAAATACAACTTCAACAGCGGATGGCGGCTGAGCATCGGCGACACCCCCGAAGCCAAGCAGCCCCGCTTTGACGACAGTCGGTGGCAGCAGGTCACCCTGCCCTACGCCTTCAACGGGCACGAGGCCTTCGGACGAGACATTGTAGACCATACCGACACCGTGTGCTGGTACCGCAAGCACTTCCGCCTGAAGGACATCCGCCAACGCAAAGTGTTTCTCGAGATGGAGGGTGCCCGTCAGTGTGCCGAGGTTTACCTCAACGGCCACCAGGTGGGCTTCACCGAGAACGGAGTGATGGCCTGCGGTTTCGACCTCACTCCCTTTGTAAAAAAAGGCGACAATGTGCTGGCTGTGCGCTGCGACAACAACTGGCGCTACCGCTCCAGGGAGTACGACAGTCCCTACCAGTGGAACGACCGCAATTTCAATGCCAACTACGGCGGACTGCCCAAGAACCTCTACCTGCACATTACTGGCCTGCTCTATCAGACCCTTCCCCTCTACAGCACCCTCGGCACCACAGGCACTTATGTCTACGCCACCGACTACGACATCCCCGGCCGGAAGGCCGTGGTACACATCGAGTCGCAGGTGCGCAATGAGGATGCGCGGCCGCGCACTTTCCGCCTCTTCGCCCGTGTGCTGACGGCCGACAACACACTGACAGCCATCATAGCGGGCCAGCCTGTGACATTGCAACCAGGCGAGACCCGCACCGTACATATACAGGACAAGCTGCAGGGCCTGCACTTCTGGTCCTGGGGTTACGGATATCTCTATACCGTGAAGACATTCTTGTCCGAGACCGAGGGCGATGCCGACCCGAAGCCTCTGAGTCTCAACGCTTCGGACGACGAGGTCGTCATCCGCACCGGCTTCCGCAAGACCCGGTTTGGCGAGGGCAAGACCTGGCTCAACGACCGTGTGCTCATGATGCACGGCTATGCCCAGCGCACCAGCAACGAGTGGCCCGGCGTGGGACTGAGCGTGCCGGCCTGGCTGAGCGACTACAGCAACGGACTCATGGTGGAGTCGAACGGCAACCTGGTGCGCTGGATGCACGTCACGCCCTGGAAGCAGGACATCGAGTCGTGCGACCGCGTGGGACTCATCCAGGCCATGCCGGCCGGCGATGCGGAGAAAGACGTGGAGGGTCCCCGCTGGCAGCAGCGTGTGGCCCTGATGCGCGATGCCATCATCTACAACCGCAACAACCCCTCCATCCTTTTCTATGAGTGCGGCAACGAGAGCATCTCGCGCGAGCACATGCTGGAGATGAAAGGCCTGCGCGACACCTACGACCCATACGGCGGACGTGCCATCGGAAGCCGCGAGATGCTCGACATCGACGAAGCCGAATACGGCGGCGAGATGCTCTACATCAACAAATCGCACAAACACCCCATGTGGGCCATGGAATACTGCCGCGACGAGGGACTGCGCAAATACTGGGACGGATGGAGCTACCCCTACCATGCCGAGGGCGACGGACCGCTCTACCGCGGCAAGCCGGCTCATGAATACAACCACAACATGGACCAGATGGCCATCGAGATGGTGCGCCGCTGGTACGACTACTGGCAGGAGCGCCCCGGAACAGGCACCCGCGTGAGCAACGGCGGCGTGAAAATCGTGTTCTCCGACACCAACACCCACCACCGCGGCGAGTCGAACTACCGCATGAGCGGTGTGACAGACCCCATGCGCATAGCCAAGGACGCCTTCTATGCCCACCAGGTGATGTGGGACGGTTGGGTGGAGCCCGAAAAGGCGCACACCCATATCATCGGCCACTGGAACTATGAGGCCGGCACGGTAAAACCCGTCTATGTGGTGTCGAATGCCGATGAAGTGGAACTGCAGCTCAACGGACGCTCACTGGGCAAGGGAAAACGGCAGTACCAATACCTTTTTACCTTCGACAGCGTGCGCTACGAACCGGGCTTGCTGGAGGCCGTGGCCTCCAACGGCAGCCGCCACCGCCTGGAGACAGCAGGCGAGCCCTATGCCCTGCGGATGCATGCCATCGAGAATCCGGAGGGAACCAAGGCCGACGGGGCCGACATGGTGCTCGTGGAAGTGGAGGTGGTGGACCGTGAAGGCCGCCGCTGCCCGCTCGACGACCGCCTCGTACAGTTCTCCCTGCAGGGCGAGGGACAGTGGATAGGCGGTATCGCCACCCGCGACAACAAAGCCCTGCAACGGCCCGACACCAACCCCCGCACCGGCCTGCTCGACGCCGCCGCCACGAAAAACATCTCCGACAACTATGTGGGGGCCACGGCACTGCCCGTGGAATGCGGCGTGAACCGCATCCTGCTCCGCTCCACCACCCGCAGCGGTGACATCCACCTCACGGCCACCGCCGAGGGACTGCCCGCCACCAGCCTCACCCTGCACACCTACCCCATCGACCAGCGCGACGGACTGAGTCTCTATCTGCCCCAGCTCACACTGAAGGGACGGCTGGACCGCGGCGAGACGCCCTCCACTCCCTCCTACACCGACCTTTACACCGATGTGCCCATCGCCTCGGCCCAGGCCGGTTTCGACGGCGACCACGCTGCCAACAGCTACGATGACAACGAGCTGTCGGAATGGAAGAACGACGGCCGTGCCTCTACCGCCTGGATTACCTACCAGCTGGAGCGGCCCGCCATGATTGAGGAGATATGCATGAAACTCACCGGATGGCGCATGCGCAGCTATCCGCTCGAGATATACGCCGGCGACCAGCTCATCTGGAGCGGCGACACCGAGAAGAGCCTTGGCTACATACACCTGAAAGTGAAGCCCGTCAGCACGCAGACCTTCACCCTGCGGCTGAAAGGAAGCAGCCACGACGAGGATGCCTTCGGCGGCATCGTAGAGGTGGCGGAGCCGGCAGCCGGCGAATTGGACCTCTTCAAAGCCAAGAACGGACAGGACAGCCGCAACGAGCTGCGCATCGTGGAGATTGCCTTCAAGGAAAAGGCCGCCGGACTTCGCTGAGCGTGAAAACTGCAAGTTTCTTCAAAAACCTATCGGCCATACGGGATAAAATGACTAAATTTGCAGCTTGAAACTGAAAAGACATGGCAGCACCATCTACCACCCTTACCCCGCGCAGCGACACCTTGATGCTGCGCATCGGAACGAGCGAGATACTCATCTCGCAACCCTACGCCGAACGCATCACCGCCGCCGAGACAGCCACCTTCATCCGCAAGAGCGGCATGTCGGCGACGGCCAACCTGCGCGAGGCTTTCAAGACGTGCCCTCTCCTGCAGCAGCCCTTCACCGGCATACAGTTGCTGGCCGACACCCCCACCATGCTCGTGCCCGAAGAGGAATTTCACGAGGCCGACAGCTCCTCGCTGTTCGACCATGTGTACAAAGGCTATGAACACCACCTCAAGGCCCACATCGACCTGCCTGAACTGCACTGCGCGGCCGTCTATGCCATAGAGAAAGATATTCTCACCGTGATAGGCGACCACACCGACCACTACCAGATACTCCCCACCACCGTGCCGGTGTGGCGCTACCTGCACCGCCATGAGCAGGGCAAGAACCGCCGCAAGCTCTTCGCCTACTTCCACGACGAGCGTATCGATGTCTTTTCCTTCAGCCGCAACCGTTTTGTCTTCGCCAACAACTTCAAGGTGGACAACGAGCACGACGCCCTTTACTTCATCCTCTACACCTGGAGCCAGATGAAGCTGGACAGCGAGAAAGACGAACTGCACATGATAGGCGACGTGCTGAACCGGCGGTGGCTCAGCGAACGCATACGGATGTATCTGCGCCGACCCTTCTTCGACACCATCGAGCCGCTGGCCGGTAAAATGGCCGCCTCGTGCAAGCCGCTGCCCGCCGACGTACCGGCGCTGGCCGACCTGGAACACTGAACCCTGCCGTCACCCTAACCCGGAGAACCTCATGAGAATCATCACAGGCCGCTACAAAGGCCGCCACTTCGACATACCACGCTCCTTCAAGGCTCGTCCCACCACCGATTTTGCCAAGGAGAACCTGTTCAATGTACTCAACGGCTATCTCGACTTTGAGAACGCCACCGCCCTGGACCTTTTCTCCGGCACCGGCAGCATCACGCTCGAACTGCTCTCGCGCGGCTGTGCGCAGGTGGTGAGCGTAGAGGCCGACCGCGACCACCACGCTTTCATCAAGCAATGTCTGAAGAAGATAGGATGCGACAACTGTGTAGCCATACGGGGCGATGTGTTCAGGTTCCTGCGCAGCTGCCACCAGCAGTTCGACTTCATTTTCGCCGACCCGCCCTATGCACTGGAGCGGTTGCCGGAGATTCCTTCCCTGATACTCGACAACCACCTGTTGGCGCCTGGCGGCGTGTTTGTTTTCGAACACGGCAAACACAACGACTTCTCACAGCTTCCGCAGTTTGTGGAGCACCGCGAGTACGGCAGCGTCAATTTCAGCCTGTTCCGTGCCGATGACGGAACGGCCGACGCCGGAGCATCAGAGCAGGGGTGAGAAGAGCCTGGCCACCGAAGCCGTGATACGGCTTAGGAACGACGGGTCGTCTATCACTTCATCATCGCCCACGCACCGGGTGATGTCGTCCTCAAACACCTTCCGCATCCTCACAGTCAGTGCCTCGTCGTAGAAGAAGACATTGGCCTCGAAATTGTTCTCAAAACTTCTGAAGTCGACATTCGTTGAGCCACAACTGCACAACCTGTCGTCCACAACCAGAAGTTTGGAGTGATTGAATCCTTCCTTATAATAATACACCTTCACCCCTGCCTCGGCGGCCTCGCTCACAAACGACCTGCCCGCCAGACCCACGATGCGCGAGTCGGGTTCGTAGGGTATCATGAGCCGCACATCAACACCCGCCTGCGCACTGGTCTGCAGGGCGGTGAGCACGGGTTCTGTAGGCAGGAAATAGGGTGTCTCGATATACACATAGCGGCGGGCCTGCAGGATAACTTTCGTATATCCCTGCATCATCTCCGGCCAGGGACTGAGCGGACTGCTCGTCACCACCTGGGCAATGCAGTTGTTGCTGAAATGCCAGGGCGTGACAGGATAATAGTTCTTATTGCTGATGAGCGTGCCGTCTACAAAATACCAGTCGACCAGAAAGGCACACTGCAGCCCGTACACCCCGCTGCCCTTAATCATCAGGTGGGTGTCGCGCCATGGGGCACCATTCTGCCCCTTCACATATCTCAGGGCGATATTCATGCCGCCGATAAAGCCCGTATGCCCGTCGACCACACATATCTTGCGGTGGTTGCGGTAGTTGATGCGTCGGGTGAAGGCGGGAAACCTTACCGGCATGAAGGCATGGGTGTCGACTCCTTCCTCACGCAGCCGCTCAAAAAAGCGGCTGGGCACCCGCCAGTTGCCCACGGCATCATAGATGACCCTGACCTCCACCCCCTGGCGGGCTTTCTCGATGAGGGCATCGGCCACAAGGCGCCCCAGGGGGTCGTCCTCGAAAATATAGGTGACAAGGTGGATGTGCGATTTCGCCTGACCGATGCTCCGGAGCAGGGCCGCTATGAACTCATAGCCATTGGTGAAGACCTCTACCTTGTTGTTTCTGAAGGGCAGGGCATAGTTTTGGTTGAAGAAGAGCCGGGTCAGGGTCTGGGTGTCGTCGGGCACATTCAGCTCTTTCTGCTCCACATAGCTCAGCATGGAGCGCCGCGACAGTTGGTCGAGGCTCTTCTTGCTGATGATGCGTTTCTTGCGTGTGTTCTCGCCGAAGAAGAAATAGATGACGATACCCACGTAAGGCAGAAACGAGAGCACGAGCAGCCATGCCAGTGTGGTCGACGGCGAACGGTTGTCCATGAGCAGGTGGATGGCCACCATGAAGGCCAACACCATGTTCACTATCGACAATATGCCAAACCAGTCGAGCACCATCTTTCTATATTATTCTTTTTTTTCCATCCGTTGGATATACGCCAGCTCATTGATGGCGAAATCATGACAGGCCGGGTCGTTGAGCATAGCGTTGAGAAGTGTCTTGGCTTCTTCCAGACGTTGGTGCTCCACCAGGAGATAGGCTTTTCTTCTGCGCAAGAAGGCCACGAACGAAAGGAGGAAACCCTCCGGCTCATCGTCGTCCTGCAGCCGTTCCTCCATTTTCTTAAGCAGGTCTTCCACCATGCTGAGGGCCCGGAAGTCGCCCATATTGACCATGGCATTGACATATTCCTGGGTATATTTCACCCGGTGCAGGTGGTCGATAATCTCCAGATAGTAGTGGGCGCGGGTATACTGGTGCAGCTCGCTGTAGCAGAAGCCCACCATATAGCCCACCTCGAAGAAGGCGTCGCGATTCTGCGAGGAGAGGCTCTCGTAGGAGTTCTGTATGCGCCAGTAGGCATTTTCCAGATAGAGCAGTGCCTCGTAGTAACGGCCCGCTACAAAAAACTTGTGACCTCTGTAGAGCAACTCTGCCAACTTGGGTTCCTCGACCATCCATATCAGCTTCTGCTCCTCGGAAAGCGAGTCGGTGTCGCCTTTGGCGGCTTTGTCGACGGCATCCTGCCACATATAGTTGAACTCATCGGTCCATTGCTTCACCGACACCTTGTCATAGGCCATGAGCACACTGACGGGAGTGAACTGCGGACCATGGTGCTGGCGGTCGGCACCGAGAGGAGACGACGAGCAGGCCACACGGAACCACACGGTGTGGCGGTCATCGCCCTCGAAGTTGAGCTGCAGGGTGAGCCACTGCTCCTTGCCAGGCTGGGCCTCAGCGGTGTAGACGAGACTCAGGATGGCTTTTTTCCTTACAGGGCCGTCAGTTGGGCAGATGGCACGGGCAAGGTCAAACTCCAGAGCATTATCAGTGTAGACCTCGGTGGTGTCTTCGGCAAAAAGCCGCAGCGACACGGGCGTGATGCCGATAATCGACAGCGCCTTGTCGAGGAACTGTCCCAGGCTGATGCAGTCGGTATCGTTGGTTCTCCACTCTCCGGAGGTTTGCCGCCGCATCTCCTGCTGTCGCAGGAGGAACAACTCGCGGTTGAACTCATTGTTGGAGGCCTCCAGGTCGTCGGTCTTGGCTTTTTTCTGCTCATCGAGCATCGACTCGAATTTTCTCACAAAAGCGGTATGCCACTGGAAGGCATCGGTCATGTTTCTTACCAGCACGGCCTGTGCGTTCTTCTCTTCCAGATAGACTGACGAGACGATATGCACATCGATTTCAGACTCCTCTTCGTTGAGGGTGTAGATTACCTTGGTCTGGTCGGTGTTGATATTGGTCTGGTTACACAGCGAGCGAATAAGATTCAGATTCTCCATCGGTGTGGAGAAGAACACAGGATAGGTGAGATTGGCATAGGGCGACGACTCGTTGACATAGAGCCGGAAATTGCCGGCCTGAAACACGTAATCGAGCACACGGTTGTTGCCGGCGTCGCTCCACTTGCCCTGGCAGTTGAGATTGCGCAGCACCTTGTTGGCTATCGCCATTATCCGGCGGGTGTGCTCCTTGCCATAGGGCAGTGTGTTGGCATCGTGTCCGCTTCGTTTCTTTCTATTGAGGAAATCCATCATAATAGGCATTGGGTTGTTCAGACGATTCGTCCGAGTCGTTTGGCAAATTCGGTTCTCAACTGCAGCACTTTCATATACTCTTCCTGCAGCTGCTTGAGCAGTTGCTCATCCTTGGTAGTGAGCAGGGCGTTTTTCAGTTCTTTGAGCCGCTGGTTCACAAACTCCAGTCGGAAATCGCTCAGCATGTGCTGTATATGGTTGGCTATCTGCTCTTCAGTAGGTTTGAGCTTCAGACTTTCCGACACGTGCACCTGGTCGGTGGCCATCTGTGTGCCCAGTTTGCTCACCTCCACATCGGGATGGAGGGAGAAGTAGCGCGAGGCCACGAAATCGGGTTCGTGGGCATGTTCCACCGCCTCGCTCAGCATCTGCCGGCATAAGGCGTTGTTGAGTTGGAGCCCGTCGAGCTTCAAGTCTTCATTCACATATTCGGCGAGCGTCAGATTGGCTACCTGCCCGTCGTCGAGTTCCACATCATGGAATATCACCAGCTCACCATGCCTTACCACCTCCTGCACAATCATATATTCCACCTGGTTGATGGACGGGGCAGCAGGTGTCTGTTGGGCCACAGTGGGCATGGGGCCGCCCGGTGTCTGGACCGTCCCGGCCTCGGTTTGCTGCTCCTGGCGCTCTCTACGCTGTTTGTCGCGGTATTCCTGCTCCTTGCCCTGCAGGATGAAGCGGTTCATCTGGCGGATGAGGGTCTGCTCGGCTATGCCGATGCGCTGTGAGCAGTCTTTGATGAACGAGGCCCGCTTGATGGGGTCCTCAATCACGGAGATGCTCTTCACGATGCTGTTGATGGCCTCGGAGCGTTTCACCGGATCGGTCACGCCCTGGAGCATGACACGCGTCTTGAACTCCATGAAGTCGGTCTGGTGCTCCTCGATATAGGCCCTGAAATCGGCCGCCGTATGGTTGCGTGCGAAACTGTCGGGGTCTTCCTGGTCGGGCAGCAGCAGCACCCTTACGTTCATACCCTCGGCCAGGAGCATGTCGGTACCGCGCATGGCGGCATGGATACCGGCCTCGTCACCGTCGTAGAGCAGCACGATGTTGGAGGTGAAGCGGTGCAACAGCCGTATCTGGTGCACACTGAGCGCGGTGCCCGAATTGGCCACTACATTCTCTATGCCGCACTGGTGCATGCTGATGACATCAGTGTAACCCTCCACCATATACACACAGTCGTACTTGGCAATGGCTTTCTTGGCCTGGTAGATGCCGTAAAGTTCATGGTCCTTGTGGTAGACAGGCGAATCGGGCGAGTTGACATACTTCTGACTCACCCCCTTGGTTCGTGCGTCGAGCAAGCGACCGCCAAAGGCCACCACCTTGCCGCTCACGGTGAACCAGGGGAAGATGACCCTGCCGGCGAAGCGGTCGTAGAGCTCACCGTTCTCACGCAGCCCGCACAGTCCGCTGGCCGTGAGATACTCGGCCTTGTAACCTTTGGCGAGCGCTTCTCTGGGCAGCGCATCGCGCCGCACGGGGGCGAATCCGAGCCGGAAGCGCTGTATCACATCGTCTCTGAAACCGCGCTTGCGCCAATACTGCATGCCGATGGCCTTCCCGTCGGGGTCGTTGTGCAAAATCTGCTCATAGTAGTCGGCGGCCCACTCATTGACGATGAGCACGCTCTCGCGCTCGCTCTGCTGCTTTTTCTCTTCGCTGGAGAGCTCACGCTCCTTTATCTCGATGTTGTATTTGTGTGCAAGCCATTTCAGCGCCTCCACATAGGTCATCTGCTCGTGCTCCATGATGAAGTTGACGGCATTGCCGGCCTTGCCGCAGGCGAAGCACTTGTAAACGCCCCTTGAGGGCGACACGGAGAAGGACGGGGTGCGGTCGTCGTGGAAGGGACACAGTCCTTTGTAGCTGGTGCCGCGCTTCTGCAGCGACACAAACTCCGACACCACGTCGACAATGTCGGCGGTGTCCATAATCCGGTCTATGGTAGCTCTGTCTATCATTTCTAAACCACAAAAATACGGATATTAGCCCACAATGCCATGAAAAAGGGCAAAAAAAGTGCAGAAAACGCGTTTATCAGTCCTATCACATTGCACAAAAAAGCGAAAATGTGCACATTAAGAGCCGATTTGTGCAAATTAGTGTTGAATATTTTGCTAAGCACTGAAAAAAGTGTACCTTTGCACCGCTTTTGGTAAAAGCGATGACGATATCGCTTTTGTTTTTAGTGATATAAACTTTACATTATTAATATCATTTCTATGAGTTTGAAAATTGTTGTGCTTGCCAAGCAAGTACCCGACACCAGAAATGTGGGCAAGGATGCCATGACTGCCGAAGGCACCGTCAACCGCGCCGCACTGCCCGCCATCTTCAATCCCGAGGATTTGAACGCATTGGAGCAGGCGCTCCGTCTGAAAGAACAGCATCCGGGTTCTACCGTGGGTGTGCTCACGATGGGTCCTCCCCGTGCCGGTGAGATTATCCGTCAGGGTCTGTACCGCGGTGCCGATACGGGTTGGCTGCTTACCGACCGTCTGTTTGCAGGTGCCGACACACTGGCCACCTCGTATGCGCTGGCCACTGCCATCAAGAAGATTGGCGATGTGGACATCGTGATTGGCGGCCGTCAGGCCATCGACGGCGATACGGCCCAGGTGGGTCCGCAGGTGGCTCAGAAACTGGGTCTGAACCAAGTGACATACGCCGAGGAGATACTGAAGGTGGAAAATGGAAAGGCGCTGATTCGCCGCGTCATCGACGGTGGCGTGGAGACCGTGGAGGCTCCGCTGCCCGTGGTGATTACCGTGAACGGAAGCGCTGCGCCCTGCCGTCCGCAGAACGCCAAGCTCGTGATGAAGTACAAGCGCGCTACCTGCCCGATGGAACGTCCGGCTGAAGGAACGCCTTATGACTATCTCTATGAGGAGCGCCCCTATCTGACGCTGAACCAGTGGTCGGTGGCCGATGTGGACGGAGACCCCAATCAGTGTGGTCTCGCCGGTTCGCCCACGAAGGTGAAGGCCGTGAAGAACATTGTGTTCCAGGCAAAGGAGTCGAAGACACTCACCAGCAGCGATGCCGACATTGAAGGAATGATTAAGGAATTACTCGAAGAAAAGATTATTGGCTAATAAACGAAAATATGAACAACGTATTTGTATATTGCGAGATTGAAGGCACACAGGTTCAGGAAGTTTCCCAGGAACTGTTGACCAAGGGCCGCAAGTTGGCCAATCAATTGAATGTGGAACTCCATGCCGTGGTCATTGGCACCGGCATCAAGGGCAAGGTGGAAGATCAGATTCTGCCCTACGGCGTTGACAAGCTGTTTGTTTTCGACGGCGAGGGACTGTTCCCCTACACATCGGCTCCCCACACCGACATTATCGTCAACCTCTTCAAGGAGGAGCAGCCGCAGATCTGCCTTATGGGCGCTACCGTTATCGGTCGCGACCTCGGTCCCCGTGTGAGCTCATCGCTCACCAGCGGCCTTACAGCCGACTGCACAGAATTGGAAATTGGTTCTTTCGAGAACAAGAAAGAAGGAAAGGTATACGACAATCTGCTCTATCAGATTCGTCCTGCCTTCGGCGGCAACATCGTGGCCACCATCGTGAATCCAGAGCACCGTCCGCAGATGGCTACCGTGCGCAGCGGCGTGATGCAGAAGGCTGTTTACGAAGGTGAATGCCGCAAAGAGGTGGTCTACCCGGAGGTGTCGAAGTATGTCGACATGACCGTGGCGGGCGTAGTGAAAGTGCTCACACACGAGGTGCAGGCTGCCAAGCACAACCTGAAGGGTGCTCCCATCGTGGTGGCCGGCGGCTACGGCATGGGCTCGAAGGAGAACTTCGACATGCTGTTCAAGTTGGCCAAGGTGCTTCATGGTGAAGTAGGCGGAAGCCGTGCCGCCGTGGATGCCGGATGGCTCGACCATGACCGCCAGATTGGTCAGACGGGTGTCACCGTCCATCCGAAGGTGTACATCGCCTGCGGTATCTCCGGACAGATTCAGCACATCGCCGGCATGCAGGACTCGGGCATCATCATCTCTATCAACAGCGATCCGGATGCTCCCATCAACAAGATTGCCGACTATGTGATTGTAGGCACCGTGGAGGAAGTCGTTCCAAAGTTGATTAAATACTATAAGCAGAACTCGAAGTAAGGTGAAAGCATTGGATTATCTCCTCCTTTTAGGGGCTGTGGCATTTCTTGTTGCTGGTTATTTCGTTAATTCGGCAGGCAATATAGAATTAGCCTCTCTCATGTCACTTTGTGCAACAATATGTGGCTGCATCTTCGGAGGAAGATTAGGAGGGAGAATTAAAAAGAAGAATCAAGAAAACAAATAAGAAAGAATTATGGCAAACTATTATAGCGATCATCCCGAGATAGCGTTTCACCTGGATCATCCGCTGATGAAGCGCATCGTAGACCTGAAAGAGAAGGACTACGCCGATGCAAAAGAGCATGACGATGCACCCGTCGACTACGAGGATGCCATCGAGAACTACAAGCAGATACTGGAGATAACAGGCGATGTGGCCGCCAACATCATCGAGCCCAACTCGGAGAGTGTAGACCTGGAAGGTCCGCATCTGGAGAACGGCCGCATGATTTACGCCTCGAAGACAGTGGAGAACCTCGACGCTACCCGCAAGGCCGGCTTGTGGGGCGTTTCGATGCCCCGCCGTTACGGTGGTCTGAACCTGCCCAACGTGACCTTCTCTATGCTCTCAGAGGTCATCTCGGCCGCCGATGCCGGTTTCCAGAACATCTGGAGCCTGCAGAGCTGTATCGACACCCTCTACGAGTTCGGCGATGAGGAGCAGCGCAAGAAGTACATTCCCCGCGTGTGCGCCGGTGAGACCATGTCGATGGACCTGACCGAGCCCGACGCCGGCAGCGACCTGCAGCGCGTGATGCTGAAGGCCACTTACGATGAGAAAGAGCAGTGCTGGCGTCTGAACGGCGTGAAGCGCTTCATCACCAACGGCGACAGCGACATCCACCTGGTGCTGGCCCGCTCTGAGGAGGGCACCAAGGACGGCCGCGGCCTGTCGATGTTCATCTACGACAAGCGCAACGGCGGTGTCGACGTGCGCCACATTGAGCACAAGTTGGGTATCCATGGCAGCCCCACCTGCGAGCTCACCTACAAAAACGCCAAGGCTGAACTCTGCGGCAGCACCCGTCTGGGACTTATCAAGTATGTGATGGCCCTGATGAACGGCGCCCGTCTGGGCATTGCCGCCCAGAGCGTGGGTGTGGAGCAGGAGGCTTACAACGAGGGTCTGAAGTATGCCCGCGAGCGTGCCCAGTTCGGACAGAAGATTATCCACTTCCCCGCCGTCTACGACATGCTCAGCCGCATGAAAGCCAAACTCGACGCCGGCCGCTCACTGCTCTACCAGACCGCCCGCTACGTGGACATCTACAAATGCCTTGAGGACATACAGCGCGACCGCAAGCTCACCGCCGAGGAGCGTCAGGAGCTGAAGCGCTACACCCGCCTGGCCGACGCCTTCACTCCGCTGGCCAAGGGTATGAACTCGGAGTATGCCAACCAGAACGCCTACGACGCTATCAGCATTCATGGTGGTTCGGGCTTCATCATGGAGTACAAGAGCCAGCGTCTGTTCCGCGACGCCCGCATCTTCTCCATCTACGAGGGAACCACGCAGCTGCAGGTGGTGGCCGCCGTGCGCTACATCACCAACGGCACCTATCTCAACATCATCAAGGAGATGCTGGACGAGGAGGTATCGGCCGAGATGCAGCCTCTCAAGGCCCGTGTGGAGGCACTCGTGGCCCAGTATGAGGAGGCGCTGGCTCTGGTGAAGGAAGCCGGCAATCAGGAAATGCAGGATTTCCTGGCCCGCCGTCTGTATGAGATGACCGGCGACATCGTGATGTCGCTGCTCATCCTGCTCGACGCCAGCCGCGCTCCTGAGCTCTTCGCCAAGAGTGCCCAGGTGTACGTGCGCCATGCCGAGGCCGACTGCGCCGGACACTTCGCCTTTGTGAAGAACTACAAGGCAGACGATCTCGACGCCTACCGTCAGGAATAAGCATTCTTATTATACCGCAAATGGCCGGCCATGGACGATGCAAAAGAAGTCATCGGTCCATGGCCGTCTTTTTTTCGCTTTTTTCTTGATTTTTTTCTTGATTTTTTTCTTCTACGCAAAAAGATTTCGCACTAAAAACGTATATTTGCAGCGCAATTGCCTGAAAAAGGCACTTTCAAGCCACCTGTATCCTATAAATGAGACAGATAGATCACATAGCATTGACACCAAGTCGGAGTTACCGCAACTTCGAACACATGCTTCGTGACAATAAAAGATTTGAGACACTGTACAATCGGGATATAGGAAACCCACTCCATTACAGACAACTTTTTCTCTATGCAGACGCCTGACGCGCCTCGGCTCTCATAGAAGAAACTGCGAACATGAAAGTTGGATTATCCTTTACCCAGGAAACGATCCAACTTTTTTTTATGCCTAAAACCAAACATTACTATGCCTGCCAACAAGAATGCCTTGATAAGGTACAAGACCATTGACAACTGCCTGAGAAACAGGTACAGAAGATGGACCCTCGACGATCTCGTCGAGGCCTGCTCCGACGCCCTCTACGACATGGAGGGCATCACCAAGGGCGTGTGCGCCCGAACCGTGCAGATGGACATCCAAATCATGCGGTCCGACAAGTTGGGCTACAACGCCCCCATCGAGGTGTACGACAAGATTTACTATCGGTATGCCGACCCCGACTACTCCATCACGGAGATGCCCCTCACGCTGGATGACTGCAAACTCATCAAGCGCGCCATCGCTCTACTCGACAAGCAGGGCCACGACGAGAGCGGTGAGACAGCCCGGGTGCTGACCAAAGTGCAGACCCGGCTGCAGAGCCTTCTCAACTTCGTATAAGAAGAAGGGCTCCTTTCCCTCCGCCATAATTATGGGTGGGGAAAGGAGCCCTTATCGTGTCCTTTCATTTGCTTTTCTTCCTGCGCAGTCGCCTCAGGGTGAGCACCACGCCTGTAGCACTCACCACCGTGCCGCCCAGCAGCAACAGCCATAGCAGGCTCTTGCGCAGCAGGGGGTGGCGGGCAAAGAACGAGGTATTGAAGGCATGCAGCCCCGAATACATCCACTTGCCGGCCCGCCGGTTGGTGTTGTAATAGCGGCAGGAGCCGTTGCGGGGATTGATATAGTAGGCACAACGGTCGGCATCGTCGGTCTCCACTTTTATCACCGGCAGTGGGAGTGTATGTTTCTGGCTTACGTAATAATTGTCATAGCGGTCCATCGCCGTGGCCTTGATAGGGCACGAGGCACGAAAGGCCTTCTCCACCACATTGCGGCAGAAAGCGGTGTCGAGCACCACCGTGCGCACCGTGCTGTCGGCGGCATCCACCAGGAAGTCGTCATCAGCCGTCCATACGTGGTAGAAGGGTCGGCCGCCCATCTCCATCAGCTCCACACATCTGGCATCGTAGGCAGCCGCCACATGGTTCACGTCGAGGGTGAACAGACTGGTATGCAGGGTGTCGGCATAGAGTTGGCGTGCAGAATGGTCATCGTGCACCGGCCACACTGCCTTCGGAGCATCGGCTAGCGACATGTAGCCACTGAATATCCAAGTGAGCACGAAAAGGCCGAAGAAAAGGCCGAACACATGATGCAGCTTGAAAGCGGACTTGACATAGGGAGTGAGCCGACGCCGACGGCGTGCCACAACCATGGAACGGATACCGACCACGAGGCCCAAGGATACCATGGCTATTCCGAAACCGGAAATCCAGAGTACCGTATCGGTCCACGGCTGACGGCCATGGGCACGCAGGCCGGTGATGTATATCCAGTGGGGAATGGCTCCCACCCAAGCCCAGGAACGGCTGCTGCGGTCGGTAAACTGCAGCACGCGTCCTGTTCTTGACGACACATAGACCTCTGACTTCCGGGTATCGCCCAGCGAATAGTGGCAGATGGGATACTCCTGAAAAGGCATGGCGCCTATGAGCCACACATCGATGGCATGAAGGGTGTCGAGAAGCTGCGGCTGGTCTCCACCCCACCTTGCTGCCGTCTGCCGGAGCATGGCCTCGCTCAACGGCTGTGCCGCCTTGCCCGTATGTGCCTCCACCAGTTGCTCCTCATCGGCCATACGCATGCGGTACACCTCGGTGTTGCCTCTCCGCTCCAGAGTGATGGCTTCGGCACGGGCAGGCAGGCTGTCGACGGGGAGCAGCGAACCGGCCTCTATCCGCTCGGCATGGCTCACCACATCTTTTTGGCTCACACTGGGGTAGGTGTGGTACGTCATGACCATGCCCGTAAGAAACCACATGAGGAAGAGGATGCTGAGCAGGGAGCCCAGCATCCTGTGAAGCTTGATAAAAAGCCGGTTTATTCTCATTGGAGCCTGTTAGAGTTCGAAAGTGGCGGTGAAGCGCACATTGCGTCCTTCCTCAGGCACATAGCCTGTGGTACTGACGGCATACATGTAGTAGGTCTTGTCGAAGATGTTGTTCACGTTGAGCTGCAGTTTCCAGTGGTTCTTCAGCTTGTAGCTCACCATGGCGTTGCACACGGCATAGGGGTCGAAAGTCATGGTGTTGGCGGCGTTCACATACACCTTGCTCGAATAGTTGAAGCCCACACCGGCCTTCAAACCCTTCAGTGCCTGCTGGAAATCCCAGAATGCCCATCCGTAGGCCATGTGCTTGGGGGCATGCTGCAGATAGTTGCCGGCCTGAGTATTGCTGGCATACTCGGTGTAGGAGAATTCTTTCAGCTTGGCGATGGTGAGCGAGTAGCCTGCATCCAGTGTGAGGGGGTCGATGGGATTGGCCACGAAGCTCAGTTCCAAACCCTTGGAGTCGGCACGTCCCACCTGTCCCGACACATTGGTGCCGTCTTCCAGCTTGCCGAGGCTCTGCACCATATTGTTCTTGATGATGTAGAAAGCGGCGAAGTCGGCATGCAGGCGGTTGCTGAACGAGATGTGCGAGCCTATCTCATACTGGCGGCCTGAAATGGGCTTGTAGATGCTGCCGTTTACACTGCCGTCGAGTTTCTTTCCGTCGCTGTCTATATAGATGTAGCCGTCGCTCACCGCGGTGCGGGTGGGTTTAAAGAAGCTGCTGGTAGAGGCATAGACATTGATATGGTCGTTGAACTCATAGAGGGCGCTCAGACGATAGGTGAGCGAGTTGTTGTGCTCAGAGGTCTTGGGGTCTTTTGAAGTGATGGTCTTGTCGTCGCTGTACACCATCTGGTAGTTGCGGTGGAAATAGTCGTAGCGCAGCGAGGCCAGCACCGTAAACTGGTCGGTGAAGTGGATGTAGTCGCCCACGTGCAGGCCGTAGTCCTGCTCCCACTCCAGGCTTCTCTTCTGCCAGGGGCAGTGGATGTCGCCCTGGTTCAGCGTGGGGTTCACCACGGAGAGGATGGCGTTCTTGCCGGGGCCGGATGCTGCCGAGCCGTAGGATGAGCGCCAGCGGGGCAGATACAGATTGGAGTAGTTGGCCGAGAAGAGCAGGTCGTGGCGGATATTGCCGGTCATGGCTTTTCCGTTCACCTCGAGCTGGTTCTGCAGCAGGTTGGTCTCATAGGCAAAGAGGAAGCCCGTGCGACGGAGCGAGTCGGTGTTGATGTAGGTTTTCTTGTCGCCGCTCATGTAGTAGTGCTTGTAGATGGGCTCGCTCGATGTGAGGTAGCTCAGGCCCTCCGAGGCGTAGTAGTCGAGGTCGTCGTAGTAGTATGACAGCAGGTCGGTGAGTTTCCAGTCGGGATTGCGGAACTGGTGCACATACTTGAGCGCCACGGTGAGGTCCTTGTCGGTAAGATGGTCCTTGGGGTCATTGAAACGGGTGCGCGGATTGATGGCGTCGGGTATCTCGCCCACGCTCCACTGCTTGTTGCCGCTCAGGTCGAACACATCGGCCGTGAAATGGGGCTGTCCGGTGTCGGTGCCGTAGTAGTCGTCCTTGGCCGATACGGTGAAGCCCAACTTGTCGTTGTCGCTCAGGCGGAAGTCGAGTGCCAGCCAGGCATTGTAGGCCTTGTTGTCGGTGTGGCGCCATCCTTCGCCGCCGCTCATGGAGAAGTCGGTACGGAAGTTCACACCCTTGGCTATCTGACCGCTTGCACCGCCGTTGACCGAGTAGCGCCCCCAGCTGCCGATAGAGAGTCCGGTGTTGACATGTTTCTGGGCTGTAGGCTGTTTGTGAATCACGTTCACCACGCCACCCAGTGCCGAATGACCGAACATGACCGAAGCGGCTCCTTTCAGCACCTCGACGCTCTGCACTGAGGCGAGGCTGGTGCTCGGTGCCGACTGGTAGAGATTGTGGCGCTCATCGCGGATACCGTCGTTGAGCAGCACAAAGTCGGAGAAGCCGCGGATGGTGAAGTAGAGAAATCCTCCATACGAGTTGATGGGCCGGATACCGGTCATGGTGCGTGCCGCATCGTTGAGGTCGCGCAGACTCAGATTCTCAATCTTGGGTCTTGCCACGGTCGACACCGTGAGGGGGGCTTTCTCAAGCGGGACGGGCAGTTTGCCCACTGCCGACGGCTTCTGGTGCACCACAAACACCTCATTGAGGACGATTACACTGTCTTCGTCGAAAGTGGCCGCAGCGGCACCTCCGACAGAAAGGCTCATCAGAGCCAAAGCAAATGCTTTTGCTTTCATAAAAAGAAAAATGTTAAGATGTTAATAAAACCTCCCTGGCCCCGGAGAGGCTGTTACCTAAGATAAAGGCAGGTATCCTGACTCTCCCCTGAAAATCCGCCTTCCCGCAAGGTGCAGTGGCGTGTCTGGATTTCCAACAACGGGGATTACAGTAGCGGGCACTGTTCTGGTTTTGCACCAGATTCCCTTTTAAAGTCTCGGGGCGCTGACGCCCTTCGTCTCACCTGAATCCGAGTGCAAAGGTAACAATTAACCGTCAATAACACCAACAAAACGGCTACAAATCGTTAAAAATTGAAAATTATACACAAAAGTCGGGACATTCCTTTCCGTCCCGGCTTTTGTTACTCTTCTTCTATCGTCCAAGGGCTCTGAAGACCGTCGCGCACGGCACATTGTCCCGGTTGCAGGTCGGGGGCATCGGCCAGCGAGGCATCCATGGCGAGCAGTTCTTCTACGGAGAGGGCGTCAAGGTCGTCATCGGCCGGCTCACTGTCGCCCAGGGCCACCCAGTCGCCCTCCTCGTCAAGGCTGAGCAGGGTGACGCACTCCTTGCCCTCTATCACGGCAAGGGTGGTGATGACGGGCATCCAACCGTCGGTTTCGGTTATTTTCATAGTCTTTAGGGATTTGCGTGTTGACTTATCGGCACAGGGCGGCGCACACCTTGTCCTGGAAGGCTCGGGCATCGGAAGCCCGCTGCGCTCCCTGGCAGAAGATGGCGAAACAGAGTTCATGGCCGTTGGAAGCACGGCAGTAGCCGGCCAGAGTGCTCACACCCGTCACCGTTCCGGTCTTGGCATGCACATTGCCATGCTCGCGTCCTTTCTTCATACGGTTCTGCAGGGTGCCGTCGCGTCCGGCAATGGGCAGGGCCTGGTAGAAATAGGGAAAGAAGGAGGGATGGTCGTAGGCATAGCGCAGAAAGGCAACCACGATTTCGGGGGTAAGGAAGTCGTAGGGCGACAGGCCGCTGCCGTCGGCTATCGAATAGGGTGCAGCGTTGTAGCCCATACGATGGATGAGATTTTTCACGGCGCGCTCACCGTCGGCGGCCTTCACGGGCATGGAGTGCATGCCGGCCGCCACCTGGTAGAACATCGACTCGGCATAGAGATTGTCGCTCTCTTTCATCATACGGTCGAGCACCAAGAGAATGGGAGTGGCCATGTCGGCCACTTCAACGGCGCCCTGCGGACAGCGGGCCTGCCCCACCGACACATCGAGCGTGAAGCCACGGCTGGCCAACACGCTGCGGAACTCCTGCACAAAGCGGTCTTTCTTGTCGACGAGCAGCGGCGAGAGTGTGGGGTTGGGATCGTCCCAACACCAACCGCTGCCCAGCATGAGCGTGTCCTTCATCGACTTATCGGCCAGTATGCGGCCCTCGATACGGCCTATGCCGGCACTGCGCAGACTGTCGGCCAGGGCCACGAGTGTACTGCGTGTCACCGTGGGGTCGAAACCGCCTATGCAGTAGAGGTCGCCGCGCAGGGTGTCGCCCTGCAAGGTGCCGGTATAGCGCAGGTAGGTGTGGTATTTGAAGTCGGTGCCCAGCATGTCGAGGGCGGTGACCGAAGTGATTACTTTCTCGACCGATGCGGGACGCATGCGATACCGCTCATTCCAGCGGTAGAGGGGGCGCTGGTCGGTGAGGTCGTACACCATCATGCCCAACTGCACGGTCTGCAGCAGCGGGTCGTCGGTCACACGGTCCAGGCGCTGGCGGAGCCAGTTGTCGCTGTTGGTGGATACATCTTGGGCAAACACCGTATCGGCAACGGAGAATTCATTGCGGTAGTCGGTCTGAGCCAGAAGGGGCATGGCGGCAAGCCATGTCAGCCATATAAGTAGTATATGTTTCATTGTCCGGGATTGTTCTGTCGTTTCTCCACTTCACGCACGAAGGCTTCTTCATTGTCGGGCATCACGGCCACATGGTGGCGGTCGCCGTAGCGGATGAGCAGGTAACTGACGAGGCCGAAGAGGCGGGTGCAATGCTCCATGCGCCAGATGTCGCCCACGCGGAAACGCCGTGTGCGTGCGAACCGGCCCTGCGAGATGACGAGCCACCCGTCGGTGGTGAGGGTATAGGTAGTGTGGATGATACGCTCCACCTGCACCACGGTGAGGGCCACGGCGACTATGGCCAAAAGGATGGAAGCGCCCTGCCGCTGCCAGAAGAGGCAGAGGGCGGCAATGCCTGTAACGAGGCATCCGGCTAGGGTATGCCACGTCATCCTGCTGTGGAAGATACGGTTCATAGGGTGCAAAATTACAAAAATTGATTGTATCTTCGGCCACCGTTATCTATTATATGACAAAAAAACAAGGACAATTCAAAAAAAATACCTACTTTTGTAGAAAGTTTCACTACTATTCTACATAACGAATATGAAGATTATCCTCACCATAGCAGCCCTTCTCATCATAGCCGCACCATTCCTGTATATCCATTTGAAAAAGAAACGGCTCATGAAAGAGGCCCTGCAATGCGCCGAATTGGCTCGCCGTTTCCACGAGCGGCTGCAGGAATTGTCAGCCCCATCACACTTCTTCACCGACGAGGAAGTGCACCAACTGAAGAAGGAGTTCAATCCAGTGCTCGACAGAGTGAACCGGCTCTATGCCAGTTCGCTGATTTCCACCCACTATCTAAACGAATTGGGGTTGAGAGACTTCATCGACGAGCGCCGACTGGTGAACCACTTTCAGAACCTGAACAACACCGCCCAATTGCCACCAGAAGACAAGTGAGCAACTAACCCAACCATATCATGAAGAATTGTATTTTTACTATTTTGACATTTCTCGCTGCCGCAGCCCCCGTGTCGGCACAGGACCTGCAGGTGGCATCGCCCGATGGCAAGCTCATCATCACCGTGGGAACCACGGGCTGTCTGACCTGGAGCGTCGGCCACGACGGCGACGCTGTGCTCACCCCCTCGGAAATCGGTCTGAAGTGCCAAGTCGGCAAACAAACGGTAGAACTGGGCACGCTCACCGCCAAGGACGTGAAACGTATGAAGGTGGCACGCTCGGGCAGCAATTTTTCCTTCGACACGCCTTTCTACAAAAAGAGTAAGGTAGAGGACCATTACAATGCACTGACTGTGGATTTCGGCAAAATGGCAGTACAGTTCCGCGCCTATGACGACGGGGCGGCCTACCGCATCATGACGCGGATAGGGAAGCCTTTCAACGTGACCTGCGAGAAAGCGGAGTTCCGTTTCGCAGCCGACTACCCCGCCTTCATACCTTATGTGAACGACAACCGCTCGGGCGAGCGCTGGTGCTACTCGTTTGAGAGTTTCTACGACGAGACACCGCTCTCTAAGATGTATGCCGACTCACTGGCCATCACCCCGCTGGCAGTGTGCTTGCCCCACGGCAAGAAAGCGGTGGTGATGGACGCCGGCGTGGAAGACTATCCCGGCATGATGCTGCTCAAGGGAGAGGGAAACAGCCTGAAAGCCGATTTCGCCCCCTACCCCCTGGAGGAAGAGATAAGCGGATATGGGAGGCTGAACCTGGTGCCCACGCGCCGCGCCGACTACATAGCGCGCCATGAGAGCAAGGCACCCTACGAACTGCCCTGGCGCGCCGTGCTGGTGAGCACCAACGACGCCGACCTGCTGAACAGCGACATGGCACAGCGGCTGGCGCCGGCCTGCCGCCTCAAGGACACCTCGTGGATAAAGCCGGGCAAAGTGGCCTGGGACTGGTGGAACAACACCAACCTGACGGGAGTGGACTTCGTGGCCGGCATGAACACCGCCACCTACCGCTATTACATCGACTTCGCTGCACACAACCACCTGGAATATATCATCATCGACGAAGGATGGAGCGGCAAGGAAAGCCTGCTCGAAGACCTGAACCCGGAAATAGACCTGCAGCAGCTTGTGGACTACGGACGGCAGAAAGGTGTGGGTGTGATACTGTGGAGCAGCTGGCGCAACTGCATAGGCGACATGGAACGGGCCATGGCACACTATGAGGCCATGGGCGTGAAAGGATTCAAGGTTGACTTCTTCGACCGCGACGACCAGTGCGTGATTCGCTCCACCTACGAGCTGGCAGCCTGCGCCGCCAAGCACCACCTGCTGCTCGACCTGCACGGACTGAAGCCTTTCGGCATACAGCGCGCCTATCCCAACATCATGAACTTTGAAGGGGTAAAGGGTCTGGAGAACTGCAAGTGGGAGGCCCGCACACAGCAAGGACCGGTGCACGACTTTCCACGTTATGATGTGACGGCACCCTATCTGCGCATGCTGCCCGGCCCCATGGACTACACTCCCGGCGCCATGGTCAATGCCAACAGAGACGCCTTCTTCGGCAACAACGGCAACCCCATGAGCCAAGGCACCCGCGCCCACCAGTTGGCCATGTATGTGGCCTACGAGGCTCCGCTGCAGATGCTGGCCGACAGTCCCACGAAATATGAGAAAGAACAGGAGTGCACCGACTTCATCGCACAGATACCCACCACCTTCGACGAGACCATAGCCCTGGAGGGCGAGATGGGCGAATATCTGGTGGTGGCACGACGCAAGGGCAGCACCTGGTATGTGGGAGGCATGACCAACTGGACAGCACGCGACATCACCCTGCAGCTCGACTTCCTATCGGAGGGCGTGCACCAGGCACAGCTCATGACCGACGGCATCAACGCCACCCGCGACGCCCGCGACTACAAGAGCCAAAACATGGAGGTGCGGAAAGGCGACCACATGCACCTGCACCTGGCCCCCGGCGGCGGCATGGCTGCCATCATCAAATAGGCTATAATTCTATATACAGAGAGAGGGCGGAACCACGGTTCCGCCCTCTCTCTGAATAGTGTGAATGGATTAGTCTATGCGAACAGCAGTGTACGCCAGAACCAGTAGGTGGCCATACCGGCCAGATAGCCCACAAACACAATCCACGTGATGTGGCGCAGATACCATCCGAAGGTTATCTTCTCCAGACCCATGACCACCACACCGGCGGCGCTGCCTATGATGAGCATCGAACCGCCCACACCGGCACAGTAGGCCAGCAGCTGCCAGAACACGCCGTCGACAGCGAAGTCGCCCACCTCGGCAATGGGATACATACCCATGCATCCAGCCACGAGAGGCACATTGTCGACAATGCTGGAGATAACACCGATGACACCCGTCACCAGATAGTGATTGCCGCCCGACACGGAGTCGAGACCCTTGCCCAGTGAGGTGAGCACGCCCACTTCCTCCAGACAGGCCACTGCCATCAGGATACCGAGGAAGAAGAGAATGGTAGAGAGGTCGATATTGCACAGCAACTTAGACACTCGCTGCGAGAAACCGTCCTTCTGCTGGGGCACACCGCGGTAGAACCACTCAGTGGCCGACCAGAGCAGGCCGAGCACCAGCAGAATGCCCATGAAGGGAGGCAGGTTGGTGAGGTAGCGGAAGATGGGCACGAAGATAAGACCGCCCACACCGAGGAAGAAGATGGCATGGCGCTGTTTCTGCGAGAACACGGCTTTCTGTACCTCATTGTCGCCCTTGGGCATGGCCAGCTGGCCCTTAAACATATACTGCATGATGAAGGCCGGCACCACCATCGACACAAGCGAAGGCAGGAAAATCTCGGTGAGCACGCCCTTTGTGGTGATCATGCCCTTGATCCACAGCATGATGGTGGTCACATCGCCGATGGGCGAGAAAGCACCGCCGCTGTTGGCTGCTATGATGACAAGAGCGGCATACTTCATGCGGTCGTTGCGGTCGAAGACGAGCTTGCGCAGCACCATAATCATCACGATACTCGTGGTGAGGTTGTCGAGAATGGCCGAGAGGAAGAAGGTCATGAAGGCGATGCGCCACATGAGCGAGCGCTTGTTGGTGGTCATCATCGTGTCGCGCACGAAATTGAAACCGCCGTTCTTGTCCACTATCTCCACAATGGTCATGGCACCCATCAGGAAGAAGAGCGTCTCGCTGGTCTCGCCCAGATGGTTCTTGAGCACCTCGCTCACCATAAGGGTGATGTTCTCGACCGCACCATGCAGATAACTGCCCGGATCGACCATGAAGAGGGTCCAGCATCCCACACACATCAGCAGGGCGATGGCCGCCTTGTTGATTTTCAGTCCACTCTCCAAGGCTATGCACAGATAGCCCAGCACAAACACGATAACAATCGCCAGTGTCAAAGTTGTCATTCTATCAGTTTTTGATGATTATGTTTTTCTTCTATTATTACAGTAGTTTGCCAACAAGGTGCAAAGGTAAGCATTTATTGCCGTGTGCGAAAGTTTTACCACCGAATAATCGACGAAAACGATTTCATCAACGTTTTTTTTACACGGCATACGTTTTTTCAGATAAAATGCGTATCTTTGTGCCTATGAACGCACAGACAGCACCCGCCGCAGTGACCTGCGACAACATGATTATAGCCGACGCCGATTACGTGGACAAGGTGGCTTTCGACCTGACAGTGAACTTCGAGCGCATGATAGGACGGCGCATACCCAAGGCCGACATGGCACGGTGGATAGACTGTGTGGCGCTCGACGGCGGAGTGCGTGAGGGCAAGGAGCAGACACAGGTGGTGCTCATCCACAGCAAGAAGCACACCGGCATGGCCAACTTCACCCCCGGCGACTATGCCACGGAGCTCAACGGTCAAGCCTTCAGCGACAACCTGGGCGAATTTGTGATCAGCGCCGTGAGCGAAGAGAGCATCGCCAGCCGCGAGGAGCTCTTCGTAAGCACAATGCAGCTGGGCTGTGCCGCCAAAGAGGTGAAAAGGCTCATACTCATACCCGACGAACAATACTTCGACAGCGTGAGACAAGCGCTGCGACGTGCCGACAGCGACCGACGCATCACCCTGCTGGCCATGCAGCCCATGCCCGGCGGCCAGTTCGGCCAGGAGATTCTGGGCTACTCGCTCATGAGCGCCCTGGGCATCAGAAGCGAGGAACTGAACGGCCTCTGACTCAAGACAATACCGGAAAAAACATATAAAAATCATTAACCCATCAACAACATGAGCAAATTATTAATGATTGGAGCAGGTGGCGTGGCCACCGTGGCGGCATTCAAGATAGCACAGAACGCCGATGTCTTCACCGACTTCATGATTGCATCACGCCGCAAGGAGAAATGCGACCAAATCGTAAAAGCCATCCATGCCAAAGGCTACAACATGGATATCAAGACCGCACAGGTTGACGCCGACGACGTGGAGCAGCTCAAAGCGCTCTTCAACGACTACCAGCCCGAACTGGTGGTGAACCTGGCACTGCCCTATCAGGACCTCACTATCATGGAGGCCTGCCTGGCATGCGGCTGCCACTATCTGGACACAGCCAACTATGAGCCGAAAGACGAGGCCCACTTCGAGTACAGCTGGCAGTGGGCCTATAAGGAGCGTTTCGAGCAGGCCGGGCTGACCGCCATACTGGGCTGCGGATTCGACCCGGGCGTGAGCGGCATCTACACCGCCTATGCCGCCAAGCACCACTTCGACGAGATACAGTATCTCGACATCGTAGACTGCAACGCCGGCAACCACCACAAACCTTTCGCCACCAACTTCAACCCTGAAATCAACATACGCGAGATAACCCAGAAGGGACTCTACTACAAAGACGGGAAGTGGCTGGAGACAGAGCCGCTCGAAGTGCACAAAGCCCTCACCTACCCCAACATCGGGCCGCGCGAGAGCTATCTCATGCACCACGAGGAGCTGGAGAGCCTGGTGAAGAACTACCCCACCATCAAGCAGGCACGCTTCTGGATGACCTTCGGCGAGCAGTATCTCAAACACCTCGACGTGATACAGAACATCGGCATGAGCCGCATCGACGAGATTGAATATGAGGCTCCCCTGGCCGACGACCCCACCAAGACCGCAAGGGTAAAGATAGTGCCCCTGCAATTCCTCAAGGCTGTGCTGCCCAACCCGCAGGACCTGGGCGAGAACTACGACGGCGAGACCAGCATAGGCTGCCGCATACGCGGACTGAAAGACGGACGCGAGCGCACCTACTATGTGTACAACAACTGCTCGCACCAGGCCGCCTACCAGGAGACCGGCATGCAGGGCGTGAGCTACACCACCGGTGTGCCTGCCATGATAGGCGCCATGATGTTCTTCAAGGGACTCTGGAGAAAACCGGGCGTGTGGAACGTGGAAGACTTCGACCCGGATCCCTTCATGGAGCAGCTCAACAAGCAGGGACTGCCCTGGCACGAGGTGTTCGACGGCGACCTGGAACTCTAATAAACGACAAAATAGAAATAACACATAAGAAATGGCAAAGAAAATCAATCCTACATCTGGCCCCCTGACCACTCCGGAGGGCAAGCTCCAGGCTCTGCAGGCTGCCATGTCGAAGATAGAGAAAGACTTCGGCAAAGGCTCCATCATGAAACTGGGCGACGAAAAAGTGGAGAATGTGGAAGTGATATCGACCGGCAGTATCGGTCTGAACGCCGCACTGGGCGTGGGCGGATATCCCAAAGGACGCATCATCGAAATCTTCGGCCCCGAATCATCGGGTAAGACCACACTGGCCATACACGCCATCGCCGAGGCACAGAAAGCCGGCGGCATAGCCGCCTTCATCGATGCCGAGCATGCCTTCGACCGCTTCTATGCCGCCAATCTGGGTGTCGACGTGGACAACCTGTGGATATCACAGCCCGACAACGGCGAGCAGGCTCTTGAGATAGCCGACCAGCTGATACGCTCATCGGCCATCGACATCATCGTGATCGACTCAGTGGCCGCCCTGACACCGAAGACGGAAATAGAGGGCGACATGGGCGACAACAAGGTGGGTCTGCAGGCTCGCCTCATGAGCCAGGCCCTGCGCAAGCTCACCGGCACCATCAGCAAGACCAAGACCACCTGCATCTTCATCAACCAGCTCAGAGAGAAGATTGGCGTGCTCTTCGGCAACCCTGAGACCACCACCGGCGGCAACGCCCTGAAATTCTATGCCAGCGTGCGTATCGACATCCGCCGCGTGACCACCCTGAAAGACGGCGACGAGGCCATCGGAAGCCACACCCGCGTGCGCGTGGTGAAAAATAAGGTGGCGCCTCCCTTCCGCAAGACGGAGTTTGACATCCTCTTCGGCGAGGGCATCAGCAAGGTGGGCGAAATCGTGGACCTGGGCGTGGAATACGACATTATCAAGAAAAGCGGCTCCTGGTTCTCCTACGAAGGAAGCAAACTGGCACAGGGACGCGACGCCACCATGGCGCTGCTGAAAGACAATCCCGAGCTCTGCGACGAACTGGAGGCACGCATCATGGCCGCCATCACCGGACACCCGCTGCCCGCCGAGCCGGAGCCGGGCGATGCCGAGGAAACAGCCGAAGCAGAAGACTGATAACCTCACACTACCCAAACTGACACTTTCAGAACGAAAAAACCGACGGGGAATGCGACAGAATGTCACGTTCCCCGTCATTTTTTTGCTCCAAGAAAACCTTTTGGCACACCATTTGTAGGAATATGGACGGACTATCGTCCCAACAAGCAAATGAATAATAACAAATAAAAACAAATACAACTATGGGAAAAATTATTGGAATCGACTTAGGAACCACCAACTCGTGTGTTTCCGTATTTGAAGGCAATGAGCCTGTTGTTATAGCCAACAGCGAAGGCAAGCGCACCACCCCGAGCGTGGTGGGATTCGTGAAAGACGGCGAGCGCAAAGTGGGCGACCCCGCCAAGCGTCAGGCCATCACCAACCCGCAGAACACCGTATACAGCATCAAGCGCTTCATGGGCGAGACCTATGAGCAGTGCCGCAAAGAGTGCGAGCGCGTACCTTTCAAGGTGGTGAACGAGAACGGCTATCCCCGCGTAGACATCGACGGCCGCAAATTCACCCCGCAGGAAATCAGCGCCATGGTGCTCCAGAAGATGAAGAAGACCGCCGAAGACTATCTGGGCGAGGAAGTGACCGAAGCCGTCATTACCGTGCCGGCCTACTTCAGCGACTCGCAGCGTCAGGCCACCAAAGAGGCCGGACAGATAGCCGGACTGAATGTGAGACGTATCGTGAACGAGCCTACCGCTGCCGCTTTGGCCTACGGTCTCGACAAGGCCAACAAGAACATGAAGATAGCCGTGTTCGACCTCGGAGGCGGTACCTTCGATATCTCTATCCTCGAGTTCGGAAGCGGTGTGTTTGAGGTGCTCTCCACCAACGGCGACACCCATCTGGGCGGCGACGATTTCGACCAGGTAATCATCGACTGGCTTATCCAGGAGTTCAAGAACGATGAAGGTGCCGACCTCTCGCAAGACCCGATGGCCATGCAGCGCCTGAAGGAGGCTGCCGAGAAAGCCAAGATTGAGCTTTCGAGCACCACCTCGACCGAGATAAACCTGCCTTACATCATGCCGGTGGGCGGTGTGCCCAAGCACCTGGTGAAGACACTCACCCGCGCCAAATTCGAGCAGCTGGCCCATGGTCTTATCCAGGCTTGTCTGGCTCCCTGCCAGAAAGCTGTGGCCGACGCCAAGCTCACCACCAGCCAGATTGACGAGGTGATTCTCGTGGGCGGCTCAAGCCGTATACCCGCCATCCAGACCCTCGTGAAGAACTACTTCGGCAAGGAGCCTTCGAAGGGCGTGAACCCCGACGAGGTGGTGGCCGTAGGTGCCTCTATCCAGGGTGCTATTCTGAACAACGAGACCGGACAGGACATCGTGCTGCTCGACGTGACCCCGCTTACCCTCGGCATCGAGACCCTGGGCGGTGTGATGACCAAGCTGATTGACGCCAACACCACCATCCCCTGCAACCGCAGCCAGGTGTTCTCCACCGCTGCCGACAACCAGACCGAGGTGACCATCCATGTGCTGCAGGGTGAGCGCCCCATGGCAGCCCAGAACAAGAGCATCGGTCAGTTCAACCTCACCGGCATCGCTCCCGCACGCCGCGGTATACCTCAGATTGAGGTGTCTTTCGACATCGACGCCAACGGTATCCTGAAGGTGTCGGCCAAGGACAAGGCCACCGGCAAGGAGCAGGCCATCCGCATCGAGGCTTCGTCTGGTCTGAGCAAGGAGGAGATTGAGCGCATGAAGGCAGAGGCTGAGCGCAACGCCGAGGCCGACAAGAAGGAGCGCGAGCGCATCGACAAGCTGAACCAGGCCGACTCGATGATTTTCCAGACCGAGACCTTCCTCAACGAGAACGGCGACAAGCTGGGCAGCGACCGCGCCAATGTAGACGCCGCTCTGCAGCAGCTCAGAGACGCTCACAAGAGCGGTGACATCGCTGCCATCGACAACGCCATCAACAACCTCAACCAGGTGATGCAGGCTGCCAGTGCCAAGATGTACCAGCAGGCCGGCGCACAGGGTCAGCCCGGCGCCGACTACAACCAGGGCGGTTTCAACGGCGGCCAGCAGGCCGGCGGTCAAACCAACCAGAACGACGACATCCAGGACGCCGACTTCGAGGAGGTGAAGTAGGATAAGATAAGAAACAACAAGAAAACCTATAGAAAGTGGTGTAACTCATGTAGTTGCACCACTTTTTTTGTTTTGTCAAACTTTGTTATTTTCCTTGTTTTTTACCGATTTTTGGCTTATATTTGCGACATATTTGCGACACGACTTAATTGGCGACAAATTGCTACTTATTCATACTTAAACATATCTATTCATATAAATACCCATTTAAAGAGAGATAATATGCCTGAAGCCAAATTCCAGATCAAAAGGAAGTGTGAGATCTGCGGAGCCCCATTTATAGCAAAGACACTCACATCCAAATATTGCAGCAGGAAGTGCACCAATCTTGCATACAAACAACGCAAAGCCGAGCAGTTAAAGAAAGAACGATTGGAAACCATCGCAGAAAAGGTGCCTGATGCCAGGGACTACATCTCTGTGACGGAAGCCGTGGCCATCTATAATATTGGACGAGATACCCTATACAGGCTTATACGAAACGGCACTATACCTTATATCAATATAGGTAAACGTCTTACTCGAATCAATAGGATTAAGCTCGAAGAGTTGTTTTCAAGACGTGACGAGGACATCGAGAAAGAATTATTGAGTCCCAAACTTTATAATATGGATCCAGAGAACTGCTATACCATCGGTGATATCTGCAAGAAGTACAACATCAACGACAGCACCGTATGGGCGCACATCAGAAGGTACTCCATCCCCACCCGGCAGATAGGAAACTACGTCTATGCACCCAAATCTGAAATCGACAAACTATACAAGAGCCTATGAAAAAGCCTTTATCTCATACGAAAGTCACCGTTAAACTTCGCAAGTCACAATACAAAGAAGAGTGGTATCTGATTGTCGAAGCATATCTCGTCATTGGAACAGGCGGCAAGGTGGAGCGTGTAGTGGAATCCGTGAATAGAAGCATCACCACCCCAGTTTGGGATAAGACTTCCTCCACACGTGGGGCTAAATTCAAGCCCAAACGGGATATCAACGGGATTATCCAATGTCGGACGGCCATTGACCAGGAATCCTGCGTCTATGCCGACAATGTCCGTGAACTTCGTCAGCACGAATACGACAACCAAGTACCTATAGCAGATATTCCTCTCAAGGCCGACACGCTGGAGCAGACCGTCAAGGGGGTATACGACAACTCTTTCATCGATTGGAAGAGCGACAGCCTCACAGGACGCCGTCTCAATGAGTATAACGACATCCATCATTGCGCAGAAGTCTTTGCACAGATACTAGCGGAGAACAGGCCAAAGATGGATACCCATTAAGATATAAAATAAACCTAACGGAAAAAAGAATTTGTGTGGTAGTTAATTCAAAACAGAAATACGATGAAAGGGAGTAAATATAGAAGACTTCGTTCTCGAAGCGAATTATTAAAATTATATCGAAGCTGTTTGTACTTCGATGAAAGACGATACAATGAAGCTATGGCAGGGGATGACATGTCCTTTTGTGACATAGGAATGGATTTCGCTCGTGGTAATGAATATGATTATGCCGTTGACTGTTGGAAAAATATTGAACACAAAGATATTGCTGCTGTTTATAATAATTTAGGTGTTTCATATTTTTATGGCAATGGTGTCGAGCAAAATTTCGAAAAAGCTTTGGAGTATTATAAAAGGTCAGAGGCTCTTGGAAATGATTTTGGCGTATATAATGTTGGTGTATGTTATGAACAAGGAGTAGGTGGTGTAAAGAAAGATTTAGAAAAAGCGATACAAAAGTATCGCATAGCTGCCAAGATGGGTAACAATATGGCAGTTCAAGTACTAAATCGACTTACTCATGAACATAACTTGTCAAACTATTATTATGATGATACTGATAAACAAAACCAAGATGGAATATGGGGAGGTTCAAGATATGAAATCGAGCGAGGCACAAATTACGCATATAAATTAAAAAAATGTGGATTTTCTTTCGAAGATATTTATCGTCTTTCTGTTGATTTTATAAATAAATTGGAGGCACAAGAAAAGGATGAACTTTTTGAAATGATGTCTCGGGGTGTGGATATTCTTGATTCGGAACCACTCTTGAATATGTACATATACTCTTATGGGAAAATGCATTCAGCAAAGTTAAATTATGCTTTTAAAAAACTTCCACAAGAATTTATATGTAAAGATGAAACTTGTTTGATAGATTATGGCTGTGGTCAAGGAATTGGGATGATTTGTTACCATGATTTTTTGAGAGAAATTGGTTGTAAACAAAAAGTAAAAAAAATCATTCTCATCGATCCATCAGAGTTTTGTCTAAAAAGGGCAGGGCTTCATGCTAGACATTTTTTTCCTGAAGCAGATCTTTATTGTATTTGCAAAACCTTTAACAACTTGACTTCTTCCGATTTGTTTGTTGGAGATAATATGCCTAGTCTTAATATATTCAGCAATGTATTGGATATGGATTCATTTGACATTAATTCTTTCACAGAAACAATTAAAAATGTTCCAATATGTGAAAAATACTTTTTATGTGTCTCTCCTTATATAAATAAAGATATCTCCTATAGATTGGACTCATTTGCGAATTTGCTGGACGCTGTAGATTTATACAAATACACAGCATCTGCTGGTTCATTCATACTGGGGAAGAAATGGACATGCGATATACGAATCTTTAAAACAGAATGCTTAGAAAATATATATAATTCTATTATAGAGAAAGCTCATATTGCCGAAGCAAAATGTCGAAAGGAAATAGGAACAATAATGGGCGAAATCTTTTTAAAAGAAACAGTAGATTATTATTTACAAGCATTAAATGTTTATCAAAATCCTGATGCTTATTATAATCTAGCAAATCTTTACAAAGACTTTGAGAAATATGATGAGGCAATCAAGTACTATCAAAAAAGTTTAGATATTGTTGAAGATAATGAAGTTTATTGTAATATGGGCGTTTGTTATTATAATAAGTATGATGACATAAAGGCTATCGAATGTTTTGAGAAAGCGATAGAACTTAATAAAGATGATTATATATCATTTTTTAATATGGGGAATGCTCTCCATAATTTAGGAAGAGATGAAGAAGCTGAAGAATGCTATATAATGTCAGAAACCATAAGGGACAACTTGGATATGTATGAACCTCCTTTTTAACAAATTATAAAGTGTAAGATATGGCAACTTGGACTAAGATAGAACGACAAACAGAGGATGGGCGCATCGTTCAGATGCAAGCCCCAGTAATTATTTCAGCAAGCAGGAGCACCGATATACCGGCTTTTTATGCAGACTGGTTCTTCCATCGTTTAGAGAAAAGGTATTCCGCTTGGACGAACCCATTCAATGGGGTGAAGTCGTATGTATCGTATGAAAACACTCGCTTCATCGTCTTCTGGTCAAAGAATCCTCGTCCCTTGCTGAAATATTTGCCTATTCTGAAAGAACGAAACATTAAGTGCTATGTTCAATATACCTTGAATGACTATGAGCAAGAGAGGCTGGAAAAAGTGCCCTCTCTTGATTATCGTATAGAAACGTTCAAGTTGCTTGCCGAGCAACTTGGCAAGGGGGCAGTCATCTGGAGATTTGACCCGATGATTCTGACTGATGACATATCAATAGACGACTTGCTTCGGAAAGTGCAGCATATTGGTGACCAATTGAAGGATTATGCAGAGAAATTGGTTTTCAGCTATGCTGACATCGCTCTCTACAAAAAAGTGAAGCAAAACCTTGATGCAAGTGGAATACCGTATCATGAATGGGAGATAGACCAGATGGAGGAGTTTGCAGAGAAACTATCTGCCATGAATCGTGAGCGCGGTTGGAACTATCAATTGGCCACGTGCGGAGAGAAGATAGATATTGCCAAATACGGCATACTTCACAACCGCTGCATCGATGGTGACTTAATAACCCGTCTTGCATGGGATGACAAGAAATTGATGGACTTCATGAAAGTCAAAATAGAGTCTGTTCCCTCGCCCACTTTGTTTGAGGAACATCCAAAATTACCAGAAGGCGCAATTCTCTTGCCACATAACCATTATTTCATCAGCACCCACAAGAAAGACCCTGGCCAACGCCAATTCTGCGAGTGTATGGCATCAAAGGATATTGGTGAATACAACACCTGTCCTCATCTTTGCGAATACTGCTATGCCAATACTACCAAGCAATTGGCTTTGCAGAATTGGAAACATCATCAAGAGAATCCACATTCAGAAACCATAACGGGTAAATGATAATTGTTACTATATGAGCTATATAGACGACATTAAAAAAGTTAAAAATCTAACAGTCAACGATAAAATCAACATATCTACCTGTTATGTTCCTGGGCCTTTTAAACAAAGACCTTGGGCATATAGGGATGCAATGGGACTGACGTTGGAATGTAATGCTGGAATTTTTGAAACAGAAGCACAATGTTGTGCACACATGGTTGCTTATGGTTCTATAATTTATTACAAATTAATTCGTGCATTAGAAGAAAATGAATTTCCATATAGTGCATTAAATAATGGTGTAGAAATCTATGATTGGGGCTGTGGTCAAGGTATTGGCACTATCGCTATTATTGAAAAACTCCGTCAATATGGTTTGTTGTCTAAATTGAAGAGAGTTACATTAGGGACTGTCGTTGAATATTAAGATTATTTATAACTATTTGTTTTTTCAATATGATACAAGTTTTGCACCTTTGTATAGGGTAAGAAAAATCCCCCCGACACCCTGGAAAAGTGAAAAATCGGGGGAATTACAAACTTAATTGCATGGCAAAGGTACAACAAATTTCTGGAATAGTCAAGAGAATACCGTTTGAGGGGTACGATTTTTATGATTTATTCCGCATTACGTTTGAGAACAGCGAGCTCGGCCGTATGAAACGGCTTCTTCCTCTACATGAGATGGCGGTGAACTTCGGTTTGGTGAGCAATCATCGGGTACGGAAGCGTGGCCCGAAGTCCTTTTTCTCTCCTGAGGGGAAAGTCGCTTTGGTTTTTCTGAAGATGTACACTCAGCTGAGTGCTCCGAAGCTCATGGAGCAGTTGAACGGCAATGTCCATTATCAGATATTCTGCGATATCGCAATCAACCCGCTGAGCCCCCTGACGAACTACAAGCTGATAGACGACATTGTCTCTGAGCTCTCAGACAAGCTGAAGATACAGCAGCAACAGGACATACTGGCAGAAGCGTGGAAGCCGTACATGAAGAATCTGGAGACATTTTACACAGACGCGACATGCTATGAGAGCGACATGCGCTATCCGACAGACCAGAAGCTCCTGTGGGAGTGTGTTGAGAAGTCGTATTCGATTATGTGCCGGATGAGCGGACGTCTCGGCATACACCGCCCGAGAACGAAGTACCTTGACGTGGAGAAGGCGAACATGGGCTATGTGAAACAGCGCAAGCACAGCAAGTCGCAGCAGCGAAAGCTGACCCGCCGCCTGATACATCTGCTTGGCAAGATTCTTGAGGAAATACGCAAGATGATACGCGGGCATGATGAGGAAGTGCTGACCGTACGTGAGCAGTCAACTGTCGACATTATTACAAAGGTGTACCGCCAGCAGAAGAACCACTTCAACAGCAACAATCCCAGGGAAAGCATCCCCGACAGGATTGTGAGCGTATCAAAGCCATACGTGAGGCCTATCGTGCGTGGCAAAGAGGTGAAGAACGTGGAATTCGGCGCCAAGAGCAACAACATCCTTGTCGACGGTATCTCATTCATCGAGAAACTCTCCTTCAACGCCTTCAGCGAGGGGACGAGGCTTGAGCACTGCATCAAGATGCACAAAAGGATGTTCAAGGTGGATGCAAAGAAAATAGGCGGAGACACCGGCTATGCAGGCGCATCCAACCGGAATCTCTGCAAGCAGATGGGTATCCAGACATCCTTTGTCAGCCGCGGGCGGCCTTCCACAGAGAAGAAAGAGAAGGATTTCGTCCGCCAAGAGCTCGCCAGAGTCAGAGCCACAGCAATGGAAGGCTCGTTCGGAACACAGAAAGAGCATTATGCCATGCGAAAGATCAAGGCCAGGAAGAGGAAAACGGAAATCCTGTACATATTCTTCGGCATCCATACAGCGAATATAGTCAACCTGGCGCGGAGGATGGCAGAACAGCAAGGGACCAAAGCGGCATAAAATCATTTTTGACTGAATCTAGACGGAGTCCTCAGGGGAGAACTCCAAATCTGATATCGGGGATACACCCGGAATCACCGCCTGGGAACGCTGCCATACCCGCAGAAAGCAATAGAAACTGGTCGTATAGTGAAACAGGAGACCGGACTCAACTCAAAACGAGTACGGCTGAAAGAATTAAACGACAGTCCCTATAGTAAGAATGGAGAGGGCAAATCATACCAATCTCTAAGCAAATTCTATGCCATATACTTATATTCTTTTGGATTCATTTCTATGACATCGTCAATACGACTATATTAAAAACGCGACAGAGTCTTGCAATCGCCAAATAGGAGTTGAGACTCTGTCTTATTTTGTCGCGACTCAGCAAAACTTGTGCAGCACCATTTTGCGTTCACTGCTCCAAAATTTGGTTTTTCGCTCGCCTTGCACTATCTTTGCATTCAAATGGCATTGTTATGGATGAGAAAATCATAAGAGAATCTCTGCTCAAAGGCGAGCGAGTAACGCTTGAATGCAAACGGGCAAAGTCGGAAGTTCCTAAGGAACTTTGGAAAACATATTCTGCATTTGCTAATACCATTGGCGGCTTGATATTGCTTGGTGTAGATGAAAATCTAAAAGAGAAAGATCCAAGCAAGAGATTCCAAATTATAGGCATCGAAGATGTTCAGAAAACTCTTACAGACTTCTGGAACACCATCAATAGTGATAAAGTGAGCGAGAACATCCTTACTGACAAGGATGTGGAAGTGGTGAACATGGGCGGCAAGAAGATTATTTGCATCCATGTCCCTATGGCAGACTTCCGTATGAAGCCCATCTATCTTAACGGTAACGTCTACAAAGAATCTTACAGGCGAAACCATGAGGGTGATTATCACTGTACAGAGCGGCAAGTGAGAACAATGATACGCGATTCTTTCGAAGACGGCAATGACGGTGTCTTGATTGAACACTACAATATGGATGACATCGACCTTGACACATTGCATCGCTATCGTACATTGTTCCGTGTATGGAACAATGACCATGTGTGGAATGAGGTAGATGACAAGACATTTCTTAGGAATCTCGGGGGTTATATCGTCAATAGAGAAGAAGGGAAAGAGGGCCTTTCAATGGCCGGACTGATGATGTTTGGCAAAGGGTTGCCTATACGGGAACGTTTCGATAACTTCCGCATGGATTATCTAAATTTCTGCAACCTTATTGGTGAGGAACGTTATAGTGACCGCCTGACTTACGATGGACGTTGGGAGAACAATCTCTATCAGTTCTTTAGTATCGTACTGCCGAAGATGACTTTCGACCTACCGAGACCTTTCCGTATGGAGGGGCTACAACGAGTGGATGACACACCTCAACACAAAGCCGTACGCGAAGCTTTTACGAACGCAATCATTCATGCCGACCTGATGATGGGTGCTGGTATCTTACGGGTAGAGAAGCATGATGACCGCCTATGCTTCCGTAACCCTGGATTACTGAGGTTGCCTATAGAGCAAATCTATGAGGGTGGCAACTCCAAGGCCCGTAATCCTCGCATCCAGAATATGCTCCGTATGGTGGGATTTGGCGAAAACATCGGCTCCGGCTTCCCCAAGATTATAGCTGCTTGGAAAGAAACCAATTGGGGTGAGCCAGAATTGAAGAATAAGATTGAACTGGACGAGGTGGAACTGGTACTACCGGTGCCGGCAATGACAGCAAATGTCGTAAAAGATGTCGTAAAAGATGTCGTAAAAGATGTCGTAAAAGAACTGACTGAGAGACAGAAAGTTATCCTCAAACTTATAAAGGAGAATCCTTCGTTAAGTGCTAGCGAGATGTCACAAAAGACCGGCATGGTTACAAGAACTATTCAAAGAGACCTTGCTTCACTACATGAGAAAGGTATTCTCACTCGTGATGGTGGTCGCAAGGATGGTCGATGGGTGATATTAGTTCCAAATGACTAAGGCATTAGTAAAAGTATTCTTATCGATGCTTATCCCGACATATCATTTGTTATTAAAAATTTGCGACATATTTGCGACACGTCATTGTAACTATTTGAGTATGAGGCGATGTTATCTTCGAGGTGGTGAAGTAAGGTGCAATAAACATCGATAAGCAATCATAAGCAAATCCGTACAGCTCAACAAGTTGTGCGGATTTGCTTTTTTGCTGCACTTTGTTTATTATTTAGTGATTGTTACTTTTTGGCTTATATTTGATTTCAAATAAGGCGCTCAATATACCCTTCCTGGTCGTAGCAACGGTGATACTTGTTGATAAGGTCTAGAAGCTGCTGCAGAGAGGGTATTCCGCATTGGACCGTGTGGAATTTCCGGTATTGTGCATTATACCTGGCAGCGGAGCCTCTGGCCAGCCGTTGCTCTATATCCGCAGGTATCAGGAAGGAAGACCTTTCGCCTAGATATCGATGAAACTCGGTAAGAAAGATATGGATCCCCACGAAATAACGAAGGAAAAACATTTTTCTTTAAAATACAATCACTTTTATGCCTTTTTCTTCACTTTTGTATCCTTTAATGAGTAATTATACGTTACTATTGAAGTCCTTTTGACTATCAATGGGGTTCCTTATATAGTCCTTGTCTCTGTTTGTGAATTGCGCTATTTCGTCCATTGTCCGCCAAACTTGCAACCTTTGAACTGGAGGTTGCATCTTTTGCATCAATACTTGCATTCTTTTCTTCGTCTTGTGACAAGACTTGTGACAAAGCTGGGGACAAAACTTGTGACAAAGCTGGGGACAAGCTAGGGACAAACTGGGGACATTGCCATTTTTACCGCCAACATTACCGCCATTATCTGTTGCATAGCTTGAGGATAATCCCCATTCATGATGGAAGCAAAGAAAGTTCGGAGACAACCGCAATAAGTTCGGGAACAGGTTCGGGAATTCAACCTCAAAATTCTTGGACAAGCCAAGCGGCAAAGCCGAGTGCAGGAACAGCCATACAATAGGAATCAAGCGAGATTTTTTCTCTTCTTACATAAAGTCGCAAAAACAAGCATACGATTCTTTCCATTTTTCTCACATAGAACTACTGTTTCGGTAGATAAATGTTAAAAACAACGACAACAAGACTATTTATAATCCCAAAAGCTTTGTGAATTCAATTTTAATCGTTAATTTTGCAGCAATTCTACAAAATCAAGTGCGTAATGATACTAAAAATCGAATTTGAGAATTTCTTTTCTATTAGAGATAGAATAAGAATCGACTTCAGAGCAGGAAACATCAATACAGCTCTTGCTCGGGAGTTAAGCCATAATGTGATGGAGTGGAAAGGTGTACCTGTCCTAAAAACTGTTGGGTTGTTTGGTCCGAATGCTTCAGGTAAATCAAACATTCTTAAAGCCATTACATTTTGCTGTAGAATGATTTTGGAGTCACACCTTCATAACGAAGGTGTGACATTCGACTTTGAACCTTTCAAATTTGATGGATGGCAGAAAAAGCCCAGCAAATTCCTTATTGATTTTGTCTGTGAGGATGTGGAATATGAATACGCATTTGAGCTGACTCGTGAACGCATCATAAGTGAAAGTCTGTATCATTATCCCGTTGGTAGACGAGCAAAAATCTTTGTTCGCGATACTGATGGAAAGTATAGCTTTGGTACAGGTGTGATGGTAAAGCCTTCAGATGTGGTAATCAATACCAGCGAAAAGAATCTTTTCCTGAGTCGAGCCAGTTCTATGAACAGAGAGATTGCCCAAAAGCTTTATCGCTATTTCATGAACCAATTCCTGCTCGGGCTTGTAAATGTGAATGATATGATGGTACTGGATAGTTTCAATGTCTACAAGAAGGTGATACTCAAAGCACTTGAAATATGCGATACGGATATTACTGACATCGAGGCAAGGAAAGAGCAAATGCCAGCTCCTGTGGTTGTGCCTGGACAAACGGAACTGTCATACAAGCTGGTGGATGTGCTTCGCTTCAAGACATTCCATCGCAATCAAAAGAACATCATGTTCGACATGGACATGGAAGAATCTAACGGTACAAGAAAATTGTTCCAGATTCTTATACGTCTTTTGGATGTGGTAAAGAATAAGAAGAGTATTATGATGGACGAGTTTGATATGGGACTTCACACTCGTCTGGCTGATTTTATCCTCGACTTGATTCATGCTTCAGAGAGCAGTCAGTTATTGTTCACATCCCATAACACAAATCTCATCGATGTCAAAAGGCTAAGACGTGACCAAATTGTGTTTGTCAATAAGTCAGAACAGGGAACGACGGAGGTGTATTCTTTATACGACTTCAAGGATTTCCGGGAGAACATGGATGCCGAAAAGGGATATATACAAGGACGTTTTGATGCCGTTCCTTATGTTGATTCATCAGTATCAAGTATCAAACAATTATTGGAAGGTTGATTATGACAAGCAAAAGAGAACCATCTCCATCCCTGCGGATGAGAAAGATCGCTCTCGTCATTTGCGAGGGCGAGACAGAGGTCTGTTATATCAACCTTTTGAAAAAGTGGTACAAGTCACCTATCAGAATTGTATCGCACATTGAAGGAACAAAGATTACTCCATCGTTGGTTGAGAAGCGTACAAAGGAACTCAAAATCTCACAATGGGATAAGGTGCATACATTTCTAATGTACGATATGGATGTACAAGCCATCAACGAGAAACTGCGTAAGTGTAAGGCAGAAATGCTGCTAAGTAATCCTTGCTTTGAAATATGGTTGTTGCTCCATGCCAAAGACCAGAGGACTGCCATCGAAACAGACGCCCTCGTCAAAGAATTGAAGAAAAGTGCACCTGTATGGAAAAACTATTCTAAGTCAGCCTTCACCGACACTCAAAAGTCTTTCTTGAACGACAAAACAGATATTGCAGTTGCAAGAGCAAAGAATTTACGTGAGTTCCAGAATCCATCAACAGGTATCTACAAATTGATTGAAATGTTGAAAGAGGATGTACGTCAATTAGCTGAAAGCGAGAAATAGCTTTGTTGGGGGACAAGCCCCATCGTCTAACAAGTTTTTCGCTATTTCCACATTGTAGAACCAATCTTAAACAAGAAAAAGTAGCAAGGACTATTTTTTTTGGGGGGGTATTTTGCGAATTAATTAAACAACATTAATTATGGAGAATTATAAGAATTCTATTGCTCATTTTATTGAGTTGGAAGACAGATATGCAGTAGATGCTAGATTATTGGGACATAAAATTAGGATCAATATATCTGAGGATTATTATTTACGCTTAATCATTCCCTCTCTTGTTATTAAAAATCGATGTCCAGAAATAGAGGTTCCCGGAATAATGAAAAAGTACAAAGCAGATTTAAGTGATTGGGGCACGGTGAAATCATATGTTAATCTAGATAATATAGATAGAATGGATGTGTGGATTTCTGCTGTGGTTGTTGAATGTTTTAGTAATGATGGCGGCAACCTTCCCAAATCTGGTATTATACAAACTATAGCTAAGATAGTTATTCACTCTCTTCAAATAATTAACCCTGATGCGATTCGTGTTCCTTTAGATGAGTTTAAAGATGATTTGTGCGAAGTAAAGATGTCTGTTTATTTATCTGAAGGAGGTGTGGTTCAGCCTGAGATAAAATGTGCGGTGGTATTTGATGATAGAAAAGGGAAACTATCGATAACCGACATTAAAAATGCTTTTCGTAATGCATATAATCCTATTTCAGCACCATATGAAATGCTTAATAATGCTCGAATCAATTTTGTTTATCATGATACTAGAGCAACAGTTCTTAACTGTGCAACTGCAATTGAGGTGATGCTCAAAAGGATGGTATCTGCTTATCTTAAGGAAAATGATATACCACAAGCACTTTGTAACTACGTATTAAAACAAGCAGATGGTTTTGAAAAATTGGTTGATCTATGTAAGAAACTTGGCATTTGTCTTGCAGGAATGCCTAATATTAGAGACTTCGTCATGAAGATTAGAAATCGTGTGATTCATGGTGGTTATATACCTTCAAATGAAGAATCACAAGTTGCCTATAACAACACCAGGGAGGCTTTAAAAACACTGAACGTACCAATGTTTGAATTGAATGACAAGGATTATTAAAAGATTATGATAGACATAGATACTGATAAGTTTGAATATGATCTAGTTGGATTGTATTGGTATTATATAGAAAATAAGGGTAGAACTCCATCAGGAATATATGTATTCCTGCCAAGTCGAAGTCGCCGAAATAGACATAACGATCCATTTGTCCTTTCTTGCAGAAATATGGTAAAGCGAAATGGCTTGATCTTGAAAAAATAAAGGAAATCATTTATTCTCAAAACAACAGAGGAAATACCTTAACGCTCTTAGAAAAGAAGAAATGCTTAAGATAGAAGGCCTAAGAAATAATATGTTTTATATGATAGGTGATGCATATCAAGCCAACAGCGAAGTTGTCAACAAGGCTTTAGCCATAGGCTTACAAAAGATGAAAGAGGATGGAGAGATATAAGGTTTGCTGAAAGGGCAAAGAAATGGGCAAAGAAATCGAATTAAAACGTCTTATATTCCTTAAAATATTGCATAACATTCTAAAAGTCAGCAACATTGAAAGGGCAAAGAAATGAGCAAAGAAATCGAATTAAAACGTCTTATATTCCTTAAAATATTGCATAACATTCTAAAAGTCAGCAACATTGAAAGGGCAAAGAAATGAGCAAAGAAATGCGGCCAAATCTCACGAAATCTATATTACTCACTGAAAATCAATCATTATGAAAGGGCAGAACTAAGGGCGGAATGATTGGTATGAAGCAAAACTTATCAAAGACGAGAATCTCGATGTCGGTATCAGACCACATGTGCCTTATTGGGCTTGATGCATTTTATCGATACTTATCCCCACATATCATTTGTTATCAAAATTTTGCGACATATTTGCGACACGTCCTTGTAACTGGTTGAGTATAAGGCGATGTTATCTTCGAGGAGGTGAAGTAAGATAATAAAATATGAATAAAGAGTGCAGGCAGTGTATTGTCTGCACTCTTTGTTTCATGTGCATGCCAATATTATACAATCTAAAGCTTTAAAAAACATGTCAACACGTTCTATTGTACGCATCATCGCATCTAAGTACAAGTATCAAGAAGACCGAACCGGGATTGCTCCACATAATATCTATCTTTACCACCACTACGACGGCTCACCTTCTGGCGTGGGAAGAGAGCTGGAATACTTTCTCCGAGGTCGCAACGATGGCAGTGCTCCCGACGGAACGCCCACTTGGGATGGCGAGCGCATAGCCGAAGAACTGGAGAGCAGCCTTTCTGGCTATGAAAGAAGCGATGGCAATCACGGCGATGTAGAGTATGGCTATGTCATCGACTGCGATAGTCGCACACTCACCTGCTATGACCTGGACTTTGGCCGCCGCAGCATTGACAATGCCAATGTGATTTAAGAGCTTTCACTGCTTTGCGCAACTACTTAAAGGGGTTGCGCAAGAAACGCATCGTTGTTTTCCTAGACGAATTGCCTTGGTTTGACGTGCCATCTGGGCAATTTCTCAAAGCATTCGAATGGTTTTGGAATAGTTGGGGCTCAACACAAGATAACCTCAAGATGATTGTTTGCGGAAGTGCCACAACATGGATGACAGACAAATTTATAAGTGGTAAAGGTGGGCTTTACAACCGTACAACTGAACGTATTTATCTTACTCCATTTAATCTTCGTGAATCAGAAGCCTTGTTAAAATCGAATGGCGTGGATTGGGACCGTTCTCTGATACTTGACGCTTATATGGTATTTGGAGGTGTTCCACTCTATCTGAGTATGTTGAAAAAGAATCTGAGTCTTGATGCGAATGTTGACGAAATGTTCTTCAGTGAAGGTGCGCCACTTCGTAATGAATATAAATTTCTCTATAGGTCATTGTTCAAGGATTCTGAGTTTTATATGCGCATAGTAGATGCCATCAGCAAAAAGAACATGGGTATTACTCGGCAGGAGATTGTAGCACAAGCTAAAGTGAGTGCAAACGGGACTCTTACCAAAGCTCTCAAAAATCTTATAAGCTGCGATTATATCAGGAAATATAGTGCATTTGGCAAGAAGGAACGTGATGCTATGTATCAACTTACAGACTTATCTATCCTTTTCTACAAAAGATTTGTGGAAAAGTATAATGGCAAAGATGAGCACCACTGGACGAATCTTATTGACAGCACATCTAGACGAGCATGGACGGGTATTGCATTTGAACAAGTGTGCCTCTTTCATATTCCACAAATCAAACAAGCCTTGGGTATTGCTGGCGTACAAACAGAGGTGAGTTCATGGTACTTTGCTGGCGACCAGTACACTGCCGGGGCACAGATAGATATGCTTATAACCCGCCGTGACAAAGTTATCAATCTCTGTGAGATGAAGTTTTCGGCATACGATTATGAGATTACCCCTAAATACAACAAGGAACTTCGCGAACGCCGCTCTACGTTTCGTAGTGTGACAAGGACCCGATACGCTTTGCACACGACCCTAATAACGCCATGGGGATTAAAGCGCAATGCCAATGCAGGAGTCATTGATCAAACGGTCAACATGGAACGTTTATTCACGGATATACAGTAGGGGTTCGGAGATATAAGTCGCAGGGATTTCTGGCTATAAGTCAAAAAAAAGGTAGGTTATAGCTCAAAAAGTGGGGAAAAGCCTACGGCATGTATTGGATATTTGCAATGATTGGAGAACTTTAATCGGAGCCCAATAAGCTTCGATAAATATCGATAATCAATCATAAGCAAATCCGTACAGCTCAATAGGCTGTGCGGATTTGCTTTTTTGTTAATCTTTGTTTACTTCTTTGTTGTTTTTGATTCCTTGCTTATATTTGTACCAACGTAAAGAAATTCTATGTTTATCAAACTGAATTGATTTCATGAAGCATCTTGAAGCTCAGACCTATGTATAATAAGTCAAAAGCAACTATTAATTCATACAAATGATGATAAAAATCAAGAATATTCTCATTAAGTCTATCATTCCCATGACTCTATTTTGTATGGGATATATTCTTGCTATGTTTTACGAATTAAACCACGGGAACGGGTTCTACAGTCAGAAAGATGATATCCGTTTTAGAATAAATGAAGAAAAAAAAGAAAAAATCGAAAATGGCTGTTTATTTGTAGATTCCCTTGACGGATATTTCTTTACAAGTCGGGCGAACGGCAGTGCAAGAGCAATCATAAATCAAAACGTAGAACTTGATTCTTTCTGCTTATCTCCTACCGATGCATTAATTATCGCGAAAACCGCACTATGGCAGTTTTATGACATTAATGACATTGAAGCATGTAATCCATATACAATCTCCGAAGATGACTCAACATATTATGTCAGAGGCTCATTGGAACATCTTCCAAATCATTTGACTGGCAAAAGTCATTATAGCCGTGAAGAATTAAAAGAAGTTTCCTCAATAATTAGAAACAGGGAAATATATAATGTTCGGATAAGGAAACATGATGCTAAAACCATATTTTTAGGCATGGAAATATAACCTTTTATTTTCTTTACGCATGGACAAGAAAACTCATTATATAATAATATGTATTTTTTCCTTATTTTTGGGAGTATGTCTAAGATATATTTCATCAAAAGTGTTATATTATAGCCTTAAAAAAGAAGCAATAGAATATATAAATCATTTAAAAGGACTAAGAATTATTCTGTCTGAAAGGGAACTTGGGAGTTTGGGAAATGAGAAAAGTAAAACATTTAAGATACCTTTAAGTAAGGATATAACAGAAACATACGGAACATATTTCAACCCCAATTATATATGGAAGGATGGGGAGGTGCTAAAAAACAAAAATGTAATACAAGATGGCCTTAGTGCCTATGTCATATCTATGGCTATTACCCATTCCATGCAAGGGAATGATATTCCAAAAGAGACAAAACCTTGCAAAATATATTTAGGAGACGACTTCTCTATAATAGTAAAAGAACGCAAAAACAAGCATGATTCCCTATGCTTAGTGCTTAGGAATAGTGATGGCAAAATTCTCTGTTCATCTTTCAGAAAGCAGTAAGATGAGGCCTATAGCTCATTTTGCAGGATGCAACCCACCGGATTGTTTTCACTCTATTGGGAATCTCTCATTTATCTAACTGATCAATCATCTTCAGGGAAATACTCATAATAAATATCACCTATAGTATCTGCAAATCCCCATCCGCATGGGGACCAACTTTCCGTCTTCGTCTGGATTGACATAGAACTCCAGATACTCTTTCGCTTCTTTACGAGCATCATACATTTCCAGAACCATGCCGATGATCTCTTCCTTTGGCATAGAATTGAGTTTTTTCCTTACCGTTGCTTTTGACATACTATTATTAGACTAAATCTTTATATATCCTTCTTGATCATAACATCTACGATAATTGTTTATTGTGTCGATGAGATGTTGAAGATCAGAAACGGTTGTTACCAAGTTCTTGAACCTATTATATTGCACATTATACCTGGCAGCGGAGCCTCTGGCCAGCCGTTGTTCTATATCCGCAGGTATCAAGAAAGAAGCCTTGTTGCCCAGATATCGATGAAACTCGGTAAGAAAAATATGGATACCAGCCAAGTCAAAATCACCGAAATGAACGTATCGGTTGGGGATAGACTGCAACCAGGAACGTAAGTCATTGGATTGCGGATAACGCGAGACGAACAGCAAACGGTCGGAACCTATAGTTTGATTAAACAACGCTCGCTGCTGGTGAATCATACGAAAATTCTCCATATTCTCAACTCCTACGACAATGACGTCCTGGGGAATTGTGAACGTCTGCCAATCAGCAATAAACAAAAAGCTTCCTTCTTCTGGGGCTACTATCATCTCACGTCCATTCAACCTGCATGGAATCGGTTGGTATGTGTTGATGGGGAAACCCGGACATGAACGGACAGCAATGAGTTTTGAATTGCCCATTGCTGATGCTTGCGCAGAACGGGACGTCTCGCCTGTCAGCAATGTGTCTCGCATCAAATCCAAATCAGTCAATCTTTCGTCAATGGCAGATAAAGCGTGCAGGAATGCCTCTTTCTGAGGTGCAAAGATGGTACGACGGCTGCCGTGGGAAGTGCTGATTATCACTCCTTCACGCTCCAGTTCATCTATCCACTCGCCACGAAGCTGGCTGGCAGGCAGGCTCTCACCGTTGCGTAGACGGATGAGCTTGTCGATGAGCGATGCAGTTATCTTCATTTCTGAGAGATTAACGGATGAATGATGGTCTTCGACTTACCATCCTTCTGTAAAAGATAGGTATAGCGATAGTCAGAGACATTATAGGTCGTGGGGGATGAATTGATGAGCAGGATATTACGGGCATTGGCAAAGTCGAGTATTCCCTTGACATTCTGTGGGTGCAGTTTGCCTATCTCGTCCATCATGCAATGGATGTTGAAGTCACCGAACTTCCGGCTCACCTTCTCCTTGAACACATTGATGAGCATAATGTTGATCATCGCCTTGACCAACGTGTCGGTACCCTCACTGCCCACATGCGAAAGTTTGTCAGCCCACCCAGTATCGTTGTCGTTTTCGATGATACGGAACTGCAACTGGAACAGGTCTGAGAGTGTCAGATATTGACGTGAGGGATTGTCTGTCAGCGACTTCATGAAGTCGAGCAAATGGCTGACAGCCTTCTGGTTTACTTCATCGCGGTTGATGGTTGTGAACAGGTTCATCTCACCCATGGCATACTGGTTCTCGTCATTAAATACCTTAATGCGCTTCATTAGCTGCACCATTTTATCAGCTGATGGAACCGACTGCAAGGCGATGAGTTTGATGACACCGACAAAGTTGCGGTCCTTGAAGTCTCTATTAATATCGTGAATAATTTTGTCAACATCCGACTCATGGCGTGTCAGCTCACCCATCTCCTTTGACACGCGGGCCAGAATATCAACATACCGTTCACTTGTTCTGCGGCGATACTCTTCCAGTTTGTTATTGATGAGGAAGTCGTCAAGATTGTTGGCGAAATCCAGGTAGTCCTCATCTATAGCCAGTTCTGTCTTGAAGCTGAATGTATTCTTCGCGGAAAAATTGCCCTTGAACACATTGATATTCTGCTTGAACTGGTTATGACGCACCTGACGCTGCACGATGATACCCGTCAGGTCGTCTACAGCCTGTCCTGGCGTGCGCAGCGTCTGTTTCTCCTTCGCATCGGCCAGCATGGGTGGACACAGGTTCTCGTCATGAGCAAAACGGTCAGCCTTCTGCAATTCCTCGTCCAGATGTTTCTGCTCATCCCTACGGTCTAACAGTTCCTTGCCTATGGCAGCCAACTGCTGATCGTACTTTTGCTTGCGTTGCAGGTACTTCTCGTTCAATTGCAACAGTTTTTCAGAGAGTGTCTTCTTCTGATTCTTCAGGTTGTCCTCTTGGTCAAAAAGCTCTTCCTTGTCTCGCCGATAGTCGAACACCAGTTTGCGATGTTCGTCAATGAAGCGAAGTTCGTCTTTGGCAGCCTTTATCTTCGCCTTGCAGTCCTCCACAAGCGTGGTGTCTGCACCGCGGCCTTTCAACTCGTCCAACTCCTGTTGCTTCAGCCTAAGCAGTTCTGTATCAGCGTTCATCTCTGCAATTGCGATGTCAGCATTGATGACGGCGACACGCTCGGCATGTTTCTTCACATTCTCGTCCTTCGCATCATGATACTTCTTCTCTGCGACATTCAGCTGCTTTTGCTTGTCGGTTTTTACCTTATTAAGAGCATTTTGAGCCAATGATATGTTGTGGGCCAGCTTTTGCTGACGGGTGTTGAGCTCCTGCTGTCTTTCCTCGATAATCAGCTTCGCCTTAGTCTCAAAGTCCTCTATTCTCACGGCAATAGCCTTGCGCCGTTGAGGAAATCTCTGCAGCTCCGTTTCAGCGAGTGATTTCTGCTGACGGAGTTCCTTGATTTTGGGACCGAACTGTCGATTCAACACATCGATGACATTTTCCTGCTGTTGAAGAATCTGGTGCCAGTCCTCTTTAACACGCTTCCATTCCTTCTCCAGTTTTTCCTTCTCCTCCAGGAGTTGCTTGGGTTTCCTGACATGAAGCGGAAGGCCGGTCAAGTCAAGTTTCACGCCAAACAACGATGCACCTTCCGTCTTTTGTGGATGCAACCCCGTCTGGTAAAGCACTTTTTCCTCATTGATTACCTTACCAATAGTCTGTTCCCAGTCAGACTTGTTTTCTTCGAGCCATTCATAGAGCGACCCCTTTGTGTGTTCAAGCAGCCTGTCAATAGAGGTCATCTTTTCAGCAAGCTTCTCCATCTCCGCCTGTTTTACTTCTGACTGTCGCTGGTAGTCAGCCATCATCTCGGCCTCTTTCTTTTCAGATTCAGCCTGAACGCGGTTGATGTCAGAGGCCAAAGCGCTAATCTTGCCCGTCAATTCTCTCTCGTTGAGCTGCAAATCGTTGAGTTGCTGAGTCAGCGACTCCCTTTCTTCTTTGAACGGTACGAGAAACTTTAACTTCAGGAGTTCTTTCTCGCAATCGTTCTGCTCAGTCTTCACAGCATCAATCACATTCGAAGCTGCTGTCATCTTCTCTGCGAAAGACTGCTCTATCTCTGTCCGCGCATCATTATATGCCTTCAGCAGTCGCTCGTCCGTCTTTTGCCTCTCCTCACCCTCCTCGAGGATACGCAGCTGCTGTGCCTGCCGGAAAGATTCCAGCTGATGGGTGATATTCTGATGCAATGCCCTGTATTTCGTGGTCACATCTTTGAAGCGTGCTGTCAGGTCGGCCAGTTTTTCCTTTAGGCTTTCAAGTTCACTCTTCAAACCCTGCTCTTTCTCACAGCGGCTCATCACGCTTTCTATCTGCTGTACCGCATAGTATTCCTTCCGCTCCTTCAGACGCTTTAGTTTTTCATTCACCACGCCTTGCTCCTGATTCAGCGTAGCTTTCTCCTTATCATGCTTCTGCTGGATTTCCGACACAAGACGCTTCTGTCTGTTTTGTTCTTGTGTCAGCTCTGCAATCCTTGCCTCTATCAGCGGGAGTTTCTCTCGCGAGACTCGTTCGGCATATTTCAGCTCACTGCACAAATCTGCAATTTGCTGCTTCATGTATAGCAGTTCGTGATAAGCCTTCACTACAGCATCAGCCTGCTTCCTCACCAACGACTCTCCCTTCTGGTTCAGCCTGTACCAACAGGAAATATCCTTGTACTCCTGTTCAAAGTCAGCCACCTGCCTACGGAAATAGCCCAGGTCTATATTTGCCTCTTCATTGCTCATCGAGCGGATGATGATGTCCTTGATGAAATTGGCATCCAAACGCGAGTTGAGAAACACGTTCTGTATGCTTCGCGGGATATTCTGATAGCTGCTGGTTTCCATCAGCTGGAAGCGTGCAAACTCCTTCCCTACCGTTTGCTTGTTACCATAGAGAATGTCGCGATACTGTTCATAACGGTCGATAATCTTGCTCATATAGGCGCCGCCGAGCCGCTCGCGTATCACCTTCCATTCGGCCGTCACCTCACCACGTTCATCTACCAGCCATTCTTTCCTATAGGCAGCATCCACGAACCTGTAACACGCCCTGCCCGACGAACGGACCACAAGGATGCAGAAAGGACCGTGTTCGTGCTCTACCTCATAGACCATATACGAATTGGCATGAGGAAGATAGAATTCGTCAAACGACTTCATTTCCTTGGGAATACCGAGATGCAATTTGTCTGCATTATAGAAAAACAGGATGGCCCGGAGCAACGTACTCTTACCCACACCCTGAGTGCCAATAAAGTGAACGTTGCCATCCAACTTCACTTCTGCATAGCGAATATTGGCACTGTTGATAAAGACTATCTTGCGTAATACTCTCATGACTCTTCTGTTTCGATAATAGTGAGACAATCAATCAGTTCCTCGATGTAATGGAAGGCGGCTGTCACCTTATAGGTACCGTCCAGCGCATTTTCCAATTCCACGAACCCCATCCGTTCCAGGTCGCCTACCAGCTTCTCTATCTTCTCTTCGTTGGTCTTGACATCCACATACAGGTTGCGGGCCTTTTCCTTGAGTTCTATGTCGCTGGAGAACTTTTCGAGGATGTTTGATTTGCGGAACGTGAAGCCCGGCGCAAAGGTATTGTTGAAAGTCTTGAGGAAATCCACACGGTCAATCCACAATGCCAGGCGTTGCACCTTATCTGTCAGTTCCACTCTGTTCTCAGTCCTTGAGAAATAGTAGTAGCCATTGCCGCCCTCCAACAGGAAGCCTATGCCACTGAAGTATTCCTGATAGTCGTTGAAGTCATCCTCTATGGCATCGTACAGGTGTGCGCGCTGCTGCGAGATGGAGTTTTGGGAGATAAAGCCGCCCTTGCTCAGTATGTCGAATATTTCTTTTGTATAACGCATATTGTTTACATCATCTTTGTTTGTGGATAGACAACGGGGTATTCTATGTCACCGTACAGCCGATAATCGTCATCGATACGCAGTTCGTCAAGATATTGTGTGGCTATCTGGCAGAAGAGCACCAGCTTCGCCTCGTCATTCATCTTGATTCTGTAGCCGGAATAATTCATCACAAAGTGGAACAGATGGTCGCCCGATGCCATGAAAGCATTCTTCACCTCGCCGACGTCGACCATCTGCAGCACCTCTTGCTGTTCTGTCAGTTCGCTCTCCGTCAGAGGCTCTGCCAGATTGCCTTTTCGCAGACGACTGTTGCCCTTTCCTTTGGCGACATCCTGCAGCACTCGTAGTCCCTCTGCCGAGTTTCGAAGCATGGAGAGCGATACCTTCAGCGCATACCTCGGACGGGGTTCCATCCATACGGGGTTTCTTGTCTGCAACTTTGCCTGTATGTCGGTATTCGTGTCGAGCAACATCTGGTCGCGTAGGTATTTCAACTTCTGTACTTTCTGAAACAGACGGCTCTGGTATTCTATGAGGTTCAGGTAGTTGATAATCTGACGGTCCAACTCCAACAGGTTGTGATACACCTCGCGCAGTTGAAGTTTCACGTCTGTCACGATATCTTTCAACTGTACGTCCATCGCCACCATAAAAAAAGTGGCCTGTTTCTCGTCAATTACCCTTTCGCATTCATTGATCAAGGCTGCTATGTCCTGACGCTTCTCATCGAGATGCACCAGTTTCTTTTTCTTGATGGCAAAGGTCGGCTCATTCTTATAGGTATTGTCGATGTTGCGTTTCAGGTCAATGACATTCCGCAGCGTCGTAAGTGAGATATTCCGTAGAATCCGCTTCACATCGCGCAGATAACCGTATTTCCGGCTGGGATTATTCTCGCTGAGATAGTAGTCTATGGCATTATTCAGGTTGCCGATACTCTCCTTGACGCTTGCCACATTGATTTCCTCGTTCACCTCCAGCACATCCTCGAAGAACTTCAAATACACATCTTCCAGCTCCACAAAGTCGGCATTCTCGCGGATGACACCGTATCGTCGCAGAAACTCAATGCTTTCATCCCTCTTACTGGCCAGCTCACGCGCCAGTTCATATCTGAACGACAATTTCTTCCTGTCTTGAAACAGCGCATGAAGCAACTTGCGCTCCCTGTCCAGCGCACGAATCAAATCTTCTAACGAGCGGAAATGTGAAAGGTTGTCCATATTGGTAGTGTAATTCGAAGATGCTGTGATGATGATTATGCCGGTAGATGAGGTTGCTCCTTATTATTACTTGTACAAAAGTAGTTATTTCCCCACGAAATAACGAAGGAAAAACATTTTTCTTTAAAATACAATCACTTTTATATTCTTTTCTTTACTTTTGATTTCTAATTTTAAATCAGCAATATATATTCTTCAAAAAAATAGTATATTTGCAACCGAAAAAAAATCTGACCATACATTATTACCTTGAAAATAATGGCGCAGGGGGGAAGTCCGGGTCAGCGGATAAACCTCCATGCATCCAACAATTCAGCAAGAAACAAAACAAGACACCAACTATTTCTTAATAATGAAGCACTTATTACCCAACTTGCTGGCTCTCTTTCTACTGTCCAGCTGTTCATCATACAAGTTGCCACCTTTCGCGGCATCATCAGCGTGGACACTTCATGAAAATGTGGCATCCAGCGAGGTCTGTGGCATGGAGGTAAACTTTGGCGGAAAAAACGTATTTCCCATCACCAACGCCGGAAACGGGGAGTATGGACTCAACTTCATCAACACAGCTAACCTGTTCGAGACCTACGACCCCTTTCTGAGAAAGTATATGACTTCGGCAATGAGTAAAATACCACTGTCTGTCGATTCGGTAGAGTTTTTCATGGCCGACCAGTATATAATGTTCATACCAGGCGCAGAAAACAAGTGGAAACCCGACCTCGTGCGCCAAGCCGATGGTACGGAATTGGTGGTTGAGGCTCAGCCTCTCAAAAGTCTGATACAGCCCGAAGATGAAATATGGCGCAACTGCGTGTTCGATGACAGCCGCCACCGCCTTATCGTCGTCGACCGATTGGTAAAGAACGGCTTGCGCCATGCCATCGTCTATATCATGCAAGGCGAGGACAACCATGTACCTTTCACCTCTACTTTCCATTATGATGTGACCAACCGCCACAACACGCAGCCTGTAGGCGAACACCTGAGAGCTCTCCTCGACATCACCATCGAGGCCAGCCAGTCGGAAGTGACCGCACTCACCTACAACGACTGTATCCATGCTGCCGACTCATGCTTCATGGCCGCCGACTTCGCCGGAGCGATGAAATGCTTCGAGAGAGCCTTTACCCTGCAAGAGAAACCTCAGGGCATGCATCTCTACAATGCAGCCTGCGCAGCCTCACTGGCGGGAGCAGGTGACAAAGCCTTCAGCTGGCTCGAGAGAAGACTCCGCCAAGAGCCCGACTGGTATGTCGATAATCCCTCTGCCGACACCGACCTGACCCATCTTCATTCCGACCCACGTTGGCAAACCTATTCCGACACCATCATTGCCCGCCGCGACCGTATCGAAGCCCATTTCGACAAACAGTTGAGAGCCCAGCTGCAAGCAATTGGAGAGAGCGACCAAGCCGTCCGCCATGCATTTCTTAATGCCTATTATACCGAGCCTCGCAACCAGGCGATGGTCGATTCACTGACCCTCGAGATGCAGCGTGTGGACAGCATCAACCAAAAAGCGATATGCGATATTCTTGACTCAAAAGGTTTCGTGGGAACCGAAAAGGTGGGCAACGCGTGCGGCGTATTCTGGATGGTCATCCAGCATGCGCCACTCGAACTACAGAGAAAGTATTTACCGCTGTTCCGCCAAGCAGCCGCAAAGGGCGACCTTGCCAAAGAGACCGTTGCAATGATGGACGACCGTATCGCCATGTTTGAGGGCCGGCCGCAGAAATATGGCAGTCAGATTGTGGAAGGCCGTCTATACAGACTGCTCGACCCTGAAAAAGTCGACATGTGGCGCAGCGAGATGGACATGCAGCCACTGGACGACTATCTCCGACAAATGGGTGCGAAGAGATAAAACGCCTTCATTTCCACGCCTTATTCCCCTTCTGGCTGGCATGCCTCGCTGAGCCATGCATTTACCATAAAAAACGACATGGGGGATGTGCTCTGCCGCACATCCCCCATGTCTATTGGACGTTTGAGTTATTTAAACGAAGGGATTCTCTGTGGGATAATAGTTGCCCTTGGGGAAGTTGTAGTCTATCTCCTCCACGGGTATGCCCATATATTTCAGCACCTCCCAGAGATACTTTCCGGCATGCTCGAACATCACGGCGGCATGGTGAGGATAGTGCTTCTCGATGAGTACATGGCGGTAGAAACGGCTCATGTTCTTGATGCCGAAGGTACCGATAGAACCAAACGAGCGAGTGGCCACCGGCAGAATCTCGCCCTGTGCGATATAGGCGCGGAGCTTGGTGTCGGCGGTAGACTGCAGGCGGTAGACGGTAGCCTTTCCGGGCTTCAGGTCGCCCTCCAGGGTACCGTTGGTCACCTCTACCGGCAGAGCGCGGGCCATGATGCGCTGGAAGCACATCTTGCAACTGCACACCTTCGACGATGCGGTGTTGCCGCAGTGGAAGCCCATGAAAATCTCCTTGTCGGTATAGCTGTCGCACTCGAACTGCTTGCCCTTGATGCTCTGCTCATACATATCCTTGGGAACCGAGTTGTTGATGTCGAGCAGGGTGACGGCATCCTGGGTGATGCAAGTGCCGATGTACTCCGACAGGGCACCATAGATGTCCACCTCACAGGCCACGGGTATGCCACGGCCCGTCAGTCGGCTGTTCACATAGCAGGGCACAAAGCCGAACATGGTCTGGAAGGCGGGCCAGCACTTGTTGGCCATGGCCACAAACTGGCGCGAGCCCTTATGGCTCTCAATCCAGTCGGTCAGGGTGAGCTCATATTGAGCCAGCTTCGGCAGCACCGACGGAATCTTGTTGCCAGCACCCAGTTCGGCTACCATATCCTTCACCACCTCGTCGATACGGGGGTCACCCTCATGCTTCTGGAAAGCCTCGAGCAGGTCGAGCTCCGAGTTCTCCTCAATCTCCACATCGAGGTCGTACAGGGCACGGATGGGTGCGTTGCAGGCCAGGAAGTTGTTGGGACGCGGACCGAAGCTGATAATCTTCAGGTTCTGCAGACCCACAATGGCACGGGCAATGGGCACAAACTCATGAATCATCTCGGCACACTCGGCTGCATCGCCCACGGGCTCTTCGGGTATATAGGCACGGGTCTTGCGCAGCGAGAGGGCCTGGCTGGCATTGAGCATGCCGCAGTAAGCATCGCCACGGCCGTCGATCAGGTTCTCCTGTGTCTCCTCGGCGGCAGCGCAGAACATGGTGGGACCTTGGAACCAGTCGGCTATCATGGTCTCTGAAATCTCCGGGCCGAAATTGCCCAGATACACACAGAGTGCATTGCATCCGGCCTTCTTCACATCCTCAAGCGCCTGCTGAGCGTGGATCTCACTCTCAACGATACAGATGGGGCACTCGTAGATGTCGGCAGCACCGTACTTCTCTACATACTTGGCAATCACGGCCTTGCGGCGGTTCACTGCCAATGACTCAGGGAAACAGTCGCGGCTTACGGCGACAATTCCAATCTTGATTACAGGTACATTTTTCATGCAGTATATCGTATTAATTTAAGAAAAAACGTTCATTTCATAAGGAGTATCTGAACAAAAGTGGACACTCTTCCAACTGACAGGGCAAATATAGCATAAAAATCCCAAATAATTGCTCCTTTGGTAAGTTTTTTTCTTGAGAGGTTTTCACTATCTTTACATAAGATAGGATGTACCTCAGTAAATTTCACTATCTTTACATAAGATAGGATGCACCTCGGAAGAAGAAATGAATAAAATCATTTCGTTCTCCACTCGGTTTTCACTATCTTTGCATCCATGACGACAGCAAGAGAAATTATCGACTATATGGAGACGCTGCGCGACGAGGAGCAGCGGCTCAACCTGATGCGGTTCTTCAAGACAGGGCCAGGCGAATATGGCGAGGGCGACGAGTTCTTGGGGCTCAAGGTGCCGCTGACAAGAGAAGTGGTAAAGGCCGCAAAGGACACACCGCTCAGCGAGATGCCCGAGCTGCTCATGAGCCGCTGGCATGAGGTGCGGCTCTGCGGCTTGCTCATCATGGTGGCACAGTTTGAGAAGTTGGCCGTCAAGCGGCTGGAGCACGATGCCGCCGCCATCGGCCGTCGCGACGAGATACTGAGCCTCTATCTGCAGTATGCCGAGAGGGCTAACAACTGGGACCTGGTAGACCTGACAGCTCCGAAAATTCTGGGACACTGGCTCCTTCTGCCCACGGCCATGGCCGGCAGACAGGAAGAGCGGGTGTATAAGTTACAGCTGGTCGATGCCCTGGCCCACAGCACCTGTCTGTGGCGGCAGCGCATGAGCATGGTGTGCACGTGGAAGACCTCGCAGCAGGGCGACCCCTCCTGGTGTCTGCGCTATGCCGAGATGCACCTGCATCATCCGCACGACCTTATGCACAAGGCTGTGGGCTGGATGCTGCGCGAGATGGGCAAGCGGGTGAGTATGGAACTGCTGCGCGACTTTCTCCGGCAGCACGCCCATGAGATGCCCCGCACCATGCTCCGTTATGCCATCGAGAAAATGCCCGAGACGGAACGCCGCGAGTGGATGGGGCACCCGTGACGTGGTTTACCGCATAATCTTCTTGCCATCCTTGATGTATACACCACGCAGGGGCGGCTGTGCCAGTCGGCGACCCTGTAGGTCGTAAATGCCGCGGGAAGCAGTCGTGGCTTCTTCGGCCAGCGTGGCGTCTATACCGGCATAGGCCTCCCAGCCGCCAGTCAGATCGTCGAGAGTGATCACCCGCTCGTCGTTCATACACTTGCGCCACTCCTCATTGCTCGTTTTGCTCACGAAGCCGCCGTTCCAGGTCTGGTACCAGGGCATCCACCACGACCACACGGCCTCCTCGTCCACCTCTTTCTGTATGTCGGGTATGGGGCCGTTTTCCGAGAGGGCGATGATTTTCTTGCCTCCGGTGAGCCGCTGCAGGTTGTAGAAGGTAGGACCGTTGCTCTGATAGTCGAAGTCGGCATTGTAGATATCGGCCGACACCACATCATAGTATTCCTCACCGGGGCACCAGTCGGCATCGGCAGGGTCGGCGTTCCACACCCATATCACATTGTGCACACCCTTCACCTCCACCATCTCGTCATAGACCAGATGGTAGAGTTTGCGGAATTTCTCCGCGCCTTCCCGTCCCCACCAGAACCATCCGCCGCTTGCCTCGTGCAGGGGCCTGAAGATGCAGGCCATGCCCTCGTTCTGCAGTTCGAGGAAGAAGTCGGCGACGACGTCGATATCACGGATGATGTTCTTGTAGAGGGTCGACGAGGTGTTCCAAGTGCCGTCGCTGTTCATAGCATGGGCTATCCTTACGGAGGTCCTGTCAGAGTAGAACTCGTCGGTGCCTCTGGAGGGGTCGCGCCAGTGCCAGGTGAAGGCAGGCAGTCCGCCGCGGCGGTAGGTGTCCTTGGCCAGGTCCACACTGCTGCGGGTATAGTCTTTCATCCAGTTGTCGCCGGCGCTTCTGCCCGTGGCGTTCATGAAATCGAAACCTATCAGGGCGGGATATTTGCCCGATGCCCTGTACACCGCCTTCACGTCGTCGTGCTGCGTCACATTGCCGTTGGCCGACGACATATCGCCCGTCATGATGCCCGATATGGTCTTGGTGCCGAAGTTCTCATAGAGGAAGGTATACATGAGGCGGGCGGCATCGGTGGCCTCCGCATCGACCGGTGTGGCCGAGATGTCAAAAGCGAGCGAGGCATCGTTGCCTTCTATCCGCACATAGTCGATGTCGTACCATGTCCAACTGGGTGTTATGGTCAGTGTGTTGCCGCCCTGTTTCATGTAGAACACACCCACCTCCACCTCGCCGTAGCTGTTGAGGCGGAACTGGGTGCCCGTTTCGTTCACACGACAGTTCACCACTTTCTCACCACCTATGCCGTCGCCGGCCACATAGACCAGATACTTGCCGCCTTCGTCCAGATTCACACTCATGGAGAGGCGCGCATTGTCTTCGGTCATGCGCACGGCCTTCCTGCCGGAGTACATATTGTCGGTCACCACTTCGCAGTAGCTCATCTGTGCGTTCTCCGCTTCTATCTTGTATTGGGCCGTCGCCGTGCCGCTCAGGCAGCACAGCGCAGCCGCCATCATCAGTTTATGCATAGTTATTCTACGGTGCTCTGTGAGAAATAGGTTTCCCGCAAGGGCTTGCTCACAGTCTCGCCCTTGAGCGTGACATTCTTCTGCAGCTTGATGTCGGCCGACGAGGCACCCACCTTCACGGTGTAGGTACCCGGCCGCACGTTCCACTGCCGCTCGCCCTGATGGGTATAGAAGCCGAACTGCTCCGTGCAGAGGCGCATCTTCACCCGCCGGGTCTGTCCGGGCTGCAGGCTCACCCTTGCGAAGCCCTGCAACTGCTGCGGACGCAGCTGCTGGTCGGCACTGGTGGGCGAGAGATACACCTGCGCCACCTCGTCGGCGGCCATGCTGCCGGTGTTCTTTACCTCGAACGAGACGTTCACCCACTGATCGGCCGTCGACACTTCACCGTCCACCTGCAGGTTCTTGTATTCGAACGTACTGTAGCTCAGTCCGTAGCCGAAGGGCCACTGCACCCGCGGGTCGGGCTGTGCCGAATAGTTGTAGCACAGCGGCTCGTGAACCTCGGTGTTGGGATAGCTCACCGACAACTTGGCCGACGGCGACACCTTGCCGTAGAGGATATCGGCCACGGCATTGCCGCCCTCCTCGCCTGGATACCAGGCCTGTATCACGGCCGCACAGCGCTCGGCCAGTCCGCTTACCACCTGTGCGCGTCCGCCGAACATCACCAGCACCACAGGGCGGCCCGTCTGGATGAGCTGCTCCACAAACTGCTCCTGCTTGCCAGGCAGGCGGAGTCCCTTGCGGTCGCGGTTCTCGCCGCACAGCATCACATTCTCGCCCATGGCGGCTATGATCACATCGCTCTTTTCGGCCAGCGAGAGAGCCTCCTGCAGGTTGGCCTCCTCACCGGAGTCCACCTTGCGGTGCAGGATGGCATACTCCCATGCGCGCTCGTCGCCGCCCACGGTATATTGGGTCTCTATCTCCTCGGTCCAATCGCAGCCGCGCGAGTATTGCACGTTCATGCCCTCCGGGCCCTGTTTCTTCATGCCCTCGAGCAGTCCCACTACATGCGGGTGGTCCAAATCTTCGGTCACCATCTTCCAGAAATAGGTCATGGCCGGGAAGGAGTAGTCGCCGCACATGGCCCACATCGAGTTGGCGTTGGGTCCCGTCACCAGGATGTTCTTCACATTCTTCAGCGGCAGGATGCCGTTGTTCTCCAGCAGCACCACCGACTGAGCAGCTATGTCGTAGGCGGTCTGGCGCTCTTCGGGTGTGTCGAGCACTATCTTTTCCTTGCTGTAGAGATAGGCGTCGCGGTCGAAGAGTCCGGCACGGAATTTCTGGCGGAGCACATCCTTCACGGCCCGTTCCAGCACCTCCGGCTTCACCAGTCCGCGCTCCATGGCCTCGGGCAGATGGGCATAGTTGGCACCGCGCGGGAAGTCGACGTCATTACCGCCATTGATGGCCTCGGCGGCCTTCTGCACCACATCGTCGGTGCCGGGGAGCTGGTCTATGGCGGTGTAGTCGCTCACCACCATGCCGTCGAATCCCACATACTGGCGCAGGATATCTATGAGGATTTCCTTATTGGCCACGCAGTTGGTGCCGTGCACGCTGTGGTAGCCCGGCATCACCACCTTGCTGCCCTCCAGACGTATCATCGTCTCGTGGGGCAGCAGTATCTCCTCCATCATCTCCTTCTCGTCGGCGTCACCGCCTCCGCCATAGCCCAGATAGTGTTTGGAGCAGGCCCCTACCCCCTTCTTCAGGTCGCCCATCTGCAGTCCTCTCACGAAGGCCGTGCCCATCACCGCCGAGAGGTAGGCATCCTCGCCGTACGACTCTTCCAGGCGGTTGAAGCTGGGTGTGCGGCACACATCCACCATGGGCGAGAGCGACAATACGCCGCCCATCTTGCGCAGGGCGGTGGCCGTCTGCCGTGTCTTCAGCTCGGCCAACTCGGAGTTGAACGACCCTGCCTGCCCTATCTGCTGCGGATAGATGGTGGCCCCGCTGGTGTTCACGCCCGAAAGCACCTCCTCATGGAAGAGGGCCGGAATGCCGTTGGGTGTGTTGTGTATCAGCCAGTCCTGCATGGCGGCCACGCGGTCGCGCAGCACATTGGGGTCCATGGGCTTCTGGCTGGCATACTGTGAGAAGTGGCCTATGCCATAGGGCATCTCCTTGCGGCACTTGGCCGTGTCGAGCACGCCTTCCTCGTTGAAAAACTCGTCCATGTAGCCGCTTCGCAGTTGCGCCACACGTTCCTCCTGCGACATCTTCGCATACAGTTCGTCTATCTGTTGTTCCATATCTGTTGCGGTGCACCCCGCCAGGAGTGCTGTCATACATAATAAAAATATCTTTTTCATATCCTGATTGTTTCAAGGTTGCGGCAATGTCAGCAAAATAATGCGGACAAAATCATCATAGGAATATCATTCCCCTACCTGTCATAAGGCACGATGTCGGGCAGGAGGCCCACCATGCGGCTGTGAATGTCGGCGGTGATGCTGTCATAGGATTTACCCTGCTCCTCCGGCAAGGCGGCGGCCATGGCCTGACGCGCCTTCAGCCACCGTGAGAAAGCCGCCTTCAGACCCTTCACCCGTTCGGCCACGGTTTCCTTGTCGGGCAGAAGATTGGCCTGACCCCACTTTTTCAGGTCATCGGCGTCTTCAGGCACCGAATTGTCGGCTATCCATTTCTCCCATACCTTCGTGGTCACGGTCTTGCCTTTCTGCCGGTAAGCCTTGCCCTGCAGAATGATGGCCTGCTCCTGGGCGAGCTCCTCGCAGCGGTTCTCGGCAAGATTGCCGTAATAGCCGTTTATCTCCATCGGCTTCATGCTGTACCACTCCTGCTGGTACGACACATCATTCCAAAAGGCGAAGCGGGCCTCGTTCAAGTCGTGCCATGCGGCATACTCCTCCTGCGCCAGCGGCTTCAGGTGGGCCGGCACGGCCGAGAGCCACTGCCTATAGGCCTCTATGGCGCGGTAGTAGTCTATCCGGGCATAGATAGAACTTTGATAATTCATCTCAAACTGTGTCTCGGAGGAGAATTTGTCTGCCACGCGGGTCATCTCATCGAGCGTTGAGTCGGCCGGAAGCGAGGGCACCGCCTTCCTGAAGTCGGCCAGTGCGGTTTGCATGGCCAGTGCCCACTGCAACTTGTCATTTGCACTGCCCGTCGCTCTCACCACATTGCCCATACGCATAAAGCGGTTGGCCAGGCGCAAGGCTGCCAGGTCGCGCGGTGTGGGTTTGTACAGTTCGGCTTCTTCAGGATTGTATGCAGCCAGCTCTTCGTTGTTGAAACGATTGAGCATTCCTTCTACGGCATGTATCTCCGTGAGCCCGAGCAGTTGGGCGGCGGTAAGGGGGCTCCGGAGCCTGGCATCCTCCAAATAGACAATGCTGTCCTCGTCGGTCACACCTTCGGGCACCAAAACGGTGTCTTGGGTGGACAAGTCTGCTGTCGCAGCAGCGGCTTCCGCAGTGACTGCGGGTCGGTTGGCACAGGCTGTCAGCACCACGATGGCCGAAGCGGCGGTGCACATCAGTCTCATCATGGTGCTGCGGGCGAGCCCGAAGTTCTCGTATCTGGCTGTTCTTTTTTCCATTCTTCTACTGATTTTGGTTCTAAGTTGTTTGCACCGCAAAGATAGGAAAAAAAACGAAACAGCCTTCAATTATCGGCAATTATCTTCTGCCCCGTCAGGTCACTGTCCGGCGGGTCTTGAACGGAGTTTCCGGCCGTCTTTGCTCCAAGTATAAATCCAAGAGCCGAGCCGGCTGGTGAAGGTGTCGCCCGCCACCGAGAGCACCTCGCCCACGGTCGAGGTGCTCAGTGCCTTGATTTTGTTGCCCTTGGCGTCATAGAGATAGTACCATGAGCCGCACTTCACCACGAAAAAGGTAGCGCTGAATCCTTTCAATTCTCCGATGGAGGTGGGGAGCCCTTTGGTCTTCTTGCCGTCCTGGTCGTAGATGTAATACCAAGAGCGGGTGGTCTCTATGTGGCTGATGCCCTGCGCCCGTACAGGCAACAAAGCCAACAGCAGGAAAAAGAACGTCAATAATTTCTTCATTATTCTTATCGTTTATTGCGGTTCAGCATCTTCTTTCCGTCCTTGATGACAATACCTTTATAGTCAGGACCCACTTTCATGCCGCATACATTGTAGATATCGCTGCCGGTGTTCGGGGCATCGGCAGCAGCAGCCTCTATACCATCGTAGACGCAGTCGAACTGCACCTTGTCTATATTGCAGTAGGGAGCGGTGATGGTGAGCCGCAGCACATGGTCACCGGCGGGCAGGTCGGCACTGAGTGTGCCTTCCAGCATGCGGTAGTTGTCCCAGTTGTTGTTAGCGGTCTGGGGCACGTCCACCTGGCAGAGTGTCTCCACCAGTCCGTTGCGCACGATACCGAGTGAGAAGCCGGAGCCGTTGGTGCCCGACGAGGCATAGGCCTTGAAGGTGTAGGTGCCGGCCTTTTCGATATGTACCGAGTACTCGAGCCACTCGCCGGCAGCGGTATAGCCGATGGCATAGCCGCCGTTGCCCGTCACGATGTCCACACCGCCGTTGTCGCTGCGGTAGTAGGTGCCGCCCTCGTCTTTGCTGTCGGTGTCATGATAGGTCTGCCCCTCCACACCCGTGTCGAAATTCTCCATCTGCAGGGTGCCGGGCAGTGTGGCCCTGCTGCCGCCATAGGGAATGCGGCGGTTGAGCACGTCGAATCCACCGTAGCGCTCATATTGAGTGCCGTCGGTGGCCACGACCACAGCCTTGATATCGCAGCGGCCCAACTGTTCGGCCGAGCAGTCGTAGACGAAGGGGGCTTCCGTCGAGGTCTTGACCAGACTGCCGTTTACATAGAGGTCTACATGGTCGAGTGTCTTCGTCTTGAGCGAGGCTCTCACCGTGACGGGCACCACATCGCCCACCTCTGCCCTGAGGGTGGCAGCTCCCACATAGACCGACGCCTCCTTCACCATGGCGGGGAAGGGACTCTTGGCGGTCTTGGCCTCGGTGGTCTGCATATATCCGCGCAGCCACTCCATGGCAGGACGGTCCACCCCGTTGCGTATCAGGCCTGAGTTGCCGTCAGTGGTCCAGGTGTGGCCGTAGATGTATCCCCACAGGGTGACGCCGGCGCAATAGTCGGCCTCCCACAGATAGGGAATCTGCTCTTTGTAGCGCTGCAGCTGCAGGTTGTCGTCGCTGGTGCCGATGTCGTATTCGGTGCTGTACATAGGCATCTTGAGGGCATTCTGTATCTCCGTCATGGCCGACTTGAACTCGGTCAGCTCCATGTCGGTGAGGTCATGCGACTGGCATCCGTAGGCGTCGATGGGGGCGCCGGCGTCGCGCAGGGCGCGCACCAGGTCGATAAACTCCTTTTTCTGCCAGCGAAAGGTGTTGTAGTCGTTGTAGATGAGTATGGCATTGGGCCACCGCTCATGGGCCATCTCAAAGGCCTTGATAATCCAGTCGTAGCCGGTGACGCCGTCACCACCGAGGGCGGCCTTGTAGGGTGCCGGCTGATGGCCCGTGATTGCCTCGTTCACCACATCGATGAGCGGCAGGTCGGGATAGCGTTCCTTCACGGCGTCCATCCACTCTTCAATGGCCCTGTACTGTTCGTCGGTTGAGAGCGAGTTGACCCAGTCGGGATATTGGGCGCCCCAGATGAGGCAGTGAAATTTGAAAGGGAACCCGTGTTCCTTGGCATAGTTGTAGGCGTTGTCGCAGCCGCCCCAGTTGTAGTACTGCCGCGAGTAGCCCTGTATGGAGGCCCACTTCGACTCGTTCTCTGGTGTAATCTGATTCCACAGGGTGTAGAAAGGCTCATTGCCCCAATCTACAGAATAAGAGGTGGTGATGTTGCCCAGAAACTTGTCGGCGTTGGTTGAAAGTTGGGCATGGCCGGTGAGCGGCAGGAGTAAGGCTGCTACCAAAAGGGCTTTGCGCCCCAGGTGCAGTGTCTGTCTAAACAGTTTCGTTATCATTTTGGGTTATAGTGTGATTGATTTATTCCCTTCTTTTCTGCAAAGCATCGGTTTGCACGTGCAAAGGTACAACTTCTTGCCCATATATGCACCCCACTGCTTGTTACAGATATTTTTCCATTTGTCTCAAAGAAACATTTGGCCGGCATCATTGCTATAATCCCCCTCCATGCGACAGAGAAAAAGTCTCCCCGCCGTATTTGACGCCTTTTGCCTTCCTTGTCGCATCAAAAAAGACTCTTTTTAGCCTTATATCCATTGCGGGAAAAAGAAAACGATGTATTTTTGCAATGCGAAAGAAACAAAGAACCAATTTAACAACCAACGACTATGATTAAGAGAGTAATGATATTTGCCGCCATCCTCTTCTGCGGCGTGATGTGTGCCCAGGCACAAGTGATGAAAGCTGCTGACCTCGAGAAATACGCCAAGCAGCGCTACGGAGAAAAATGGTTGGACGCCGCCAAGAACCTGGCCGGCAGTCTGCAACTCGACAAGAACCAGAGCCTCACCTACCAGGAGGTGATTGAGGCACCCGGCAAGACAAAGAGCCAACTCTATGTGGCACTGAACTACTGGGCCACTGCCACCTTCAAAGACAAGCAGGCCATCACCCTCAACGACAAGGAGAACGGCTGCATCATCATCTCCTCCACCATCAAAGACATCGTGGAGCACATAGGCACCCTCAACGGCTACTCCGTGAGCATCACTCCGATTATCCGCATCGACATCAAGGACGGACGCATACGCGTGACCTACACCGTGCAGAACTACGACATCCTCCGCGACAAGTCGGGCGGCTACCTGAGCGGACTCACCGCCAACAGCGACGAGCGCACCTATGGCGATGCCAAGCGCAAGGCTGATGACAAGACCAACGCCAATCTCTACGATGAGCAGTGGGAAATCGTGCAGCACTACCCCTTCGTGGAGAAAGACGCCCAGAAGCGCACCTGCTCCAAGGCGCTCGTCATGACCCACGCCTACTCTAACGCCATTATGGACAAAGTGTCAGAAGCCGTACAGCACGGACTTGTGGGCAACGACGATGACAACTGGTAAACGCTGATGGACATAAAGAAACGATATGCCCGCTTCAAGGCATGGCAGCGGAAACCGTTCAACTACGGCTTCCGCTGCCATGATTTACAGCACTGCAACAACTGCGGGCACGATTTCACCGGCAATTTCTGTCCCTACTGCGCCCAGCGTGCGGGCACCGGACGCATCACCTGGAACAGTGTACTCTCCAGCGTGACGCTGCTTTGGGGCATGGACTCACGCTCTCTACCCTATACGCTGCTGCAGTTGGCGGGGCGGCCCGGCTATTTCATCCGCGACTATATCGGCGGTCGCCGCCAGATTAGTTTTCCTCCTATCAAGATGTTGGTCATCGTGGCACTGATAGTCACCTTGATAGAACATTTCATTTTGCCGCAGGCCGAGGCTGTCCAGGAGTTTATCTTCCGCGAAGGTTCCACGCTCCAGTCGATAGAGGCGTGGTTCTACGCCCACAAAGACTGGTCGTCGCTGTTCAACTCCACGCTCTTCATCCTCCCTGTGTGGTTGTTGTTCCGCCATGCACCGGCCTATCCACACCACACCATTCCTGAGGGCTTTTTCATCCAAGTCTTCCTGTGCACCGTGTCAGTGCTGGCCGACCTCCTTCCCCGCAGTGTCGCCACCACCTTTATGTGTTTCTATACGGTGGTGACCTTCAGACAACTTTTTGGGTACGGCTGGCGGAGCACCTTCTGGCGATTCTTCGTTTGCCTGCTGCTCATGTTGCTGCAGTTGTTTGTCGTTGTCATCTTAGCATTGGCCATCGCCGCACTCCTCAAAGAAAAGTCGGTTTGAGGACAGACTATCTTACCACCACTTTCATGGTGCAGCCGTCGGCCGTCCTGATGATGTTCAGGCCACGTTGCGGTGCGGTCAAACGGCGGCCGTCGATGCTGTAGCGGCTCACGGCACGGTTGCCGTTCGACGTCAGAGCGTCATCGATACCGAGTTCATAGCCTTCTACCGGCACGATAGCGGCATTGACCACACGTCCGTCGGTCTTGTCGATAATAAAGGCGGCCACGCTGAGTTTCGACTTGTCTTGTATCAAGGCATTGTTGGCCACACTGATGGTGTAGCTGTGGGTCTTCTCCTCGTCTACCACGATGGGGGCTTTCACCGAGCCGGGCAGTCCTTCGCTTACACCGTAGGCAGCCACGGCCACATCGTCGTAGACCACGCCCTCCATCACATCACTGTCGGTGCTGAGGTATTCCTTGAAGTCCTCATACATCTGGGTGCCGGGCTGATATTCCTCATAATCCTTGAAATAGTAGTAGAAGTTGGCCTGTTCCCATCCGGTGGTGTCGCACTGCAGGCCGTCCTCCACCAACACATAGGCCATAGCATAGGGCGAGTCGGCCGAATTGTACTGGAAGCGCATCTTCGAAGTGACGGCGATACGGGTGAAAGCATCGTTGCTCCACTGGGCTTCAAGGTCGAGCGTGGATTCGGTAGGTAGAGCCAGTTGCTGCTCCACATCGGTCTTCACGCCGTAGGGCACACGCAACGAACCGGCGTAGGGGTCTACATCAAGTACACGGTTGATGTGGGCAGAGGGATAGCTGCGCACATTCTCATAGATAGCCTGATAGCCGAGAATGGCCATAGGGTCGTCGGTGTGGATGGAGACAGCCACCACATCATCGCCGAAGTCTTCCTGTAGCTTGCGCAGGCCTACGGTACCGCGGGGGCAGTAGCCGCACCAAGTGCCGGTATACTCCTCCACCAGCGTGCGACGGTGCGAGTCCTTGGCCAGGGTGATGAGCGAGCCGGTGCCGGCCACATCGGCCTGAAGGTTGGGTTGTCCGTTCACCTTGGTAATCTTCACTTTCTTCTCGGCCCATGCGTATTCGGGGTCAGCATCGAGCTCAACGGTGGTCTTCGTCTTGCCGCCAAACACCATATAGGGCTCGGGCAGCACCACATGTTTCTCCACACCGGCCACATCGTTGGTGTAGACTTGATAGTCGAAGTCGGTTATGCCGGCCATGCCGTTGTTGGTTAGGTCTACAGGCACTTCCACACTCTCACCGGCCACCACGATGTGGTTGCCCAAATCGCCGAGGATGGCGGCATTCTGGTTGAACTCACCCTCAAGCAGCACTTGGATGCAGAGTTTGCCCATCTGACCGCCGGGATACCACTGCCATCCCGACATGAAAGCTTCTTCCCAGTCGAACATACTGCCCTCGGGGGCGATACGGTCGTTGGTGGTCATGACGGGATAGGTAGACTGGCGGGTGGTGGCGGCTGTATAGAATGAATAGCCCACATAGACACCCGTATCGGGCACAGCATAGCCCTCAGGCAGCAGCACCTCGTTCCAAAGCGTGTCTTTCAGTTCTGTCTCGTCCACATCAACCGTCATGATGTGGCCCTCTGAAGCGGGATAGGGCATCTGCGGCGCCAGCCACACGGTGAAATCGCTCAGATCGGGAGTACCCTGTATGCGGAATCTTACGGCCTTGATGGTCTTGCCGCTGATATTGGGGTCGTCGGCATTGATGTAAATCATCTCATTGATAACACCGGGAGACGGTACGCCCATGCCCACAATGGGCTCCGTGCCTTTGTAGTAGCCATACCACATCTGGTTGTCGGCCACATCGATGGCACGGTGCTGGACTTTATCCTCGGGAACGGCCGACTGACTGTCCATTTGGGGCATCACTTGCTCCTGTGCCCATCCTTTAAACGCCATGACGGCTATAAAGGTCAGTGCCAAGGCACTGCGTTGTAAAAGCTGTTTCATAGGTTTGCAGAGTTTATTGTTTATACATTTATTTTGGTCTTCTATCTCACCACCACCTTCACAGTGGTACCGTCGGCACGCCGCACAATATTGATACCGCGCTGCGGAGCCGAGAGGCGTCGGCCGTCGATGCTATATCGGGCAGATACCGGGTTTTGCACGGCGGCATAAGGACTGATGGTACTGGTCTCACCGGAGCCGACCTTCACATCGGCGGCATTGACAATACGTCCTGTTTCGGTGTTGAGCAGCAACACTGCCAGACGCAGGTTGCGCTTGTTTTGTATCACGGCATTGCCGCTTATGTCGAGAGTATAATCCGAAGCATTGGGCTCGCCCTTCACAAACGGGCCATTTATGCTGCCGGCCAAACCGCGGCGCAGTCCGGCGGTGGCCACGGCCACATCGTTGTAGGTCATATTCTTGATGCGCTGGTCGAGCGAGGTGAGATAACCCAGGTAGGGGTCACTGGCATAACCTTGCGCCATGATGAGGCAGAAGTCGTTGTTCTGGTTCCAGCTGTTGCCGCTACCGCGCAGGCTGTCGGCCAGCAACACATAGGCAAGGGCATAAGGGGGTGTATCATCGCGGTCATACTGCAGGGTCACCTCGGCGGTGGCCTTGATGAGGGTGCTGTCGGTATCGGCCCAGTCGGCCTTCAATTGCACGGCGGCCTCGGTTAGTTCTTCAAGATGGCGCTGCACATCGAGCGATATACCATAAGAGGGTTCGGAGCCCAGACCATAAGTGGAACCGAAGAAAGGGTCGCCGCTCTCCTGCCGGTCGAGTCGTTCGGAGGGATAGCTGGAGGGCAACAACTCGTCGTAGTCGCTGATGGCCATCGGGTCATTGTTGTGCACGGAGATACCGATAAACTGGTCGGCATAGTCTATCTCCAGATGCTCGAGCCCTACCATGCCGCGCGGACACCATCCGCACCAGGTGCCGGTAAATTCTTCCATCACCACACGGCGAGGTGCCGACTCCTCTATGGCTATCAGGGCGCCGTGGCCGGTGGCCTCGGCGGCGGAATACTCATTGGGCACACCGTTCACACGGGTAATGGTGACGCTCTTGTGCGAGATTCCTGCCTGGGCAGGCGAAGTGAAAGGCAACTGGAGGGTGGCTGTTCCACGCACGGTGTTCACTGGTTGGGCGAAGTCGTAGTGTTGTTCCGGCTGTGCCTCACCATCAGTGGTGAGCACAAAGTCGATACTGTTCATGCCCTGGTTACCCCAGTTGACAATAGTCAGCGGGAGGGTGGTTTCCTGACTGGTGGTGGTGACCACCTCGCCGAAATTGCCCACTTTGGCGGCGTTCTCATGGAATTCTCCATCAAGGAGCACCTGCACGGCCAGGTTGCCGTAATTGAATTTCGTTAGGTCCTGCCAGACGGGATAGCTGTCTGAGGTTTTCAGGAAAAAACTGTTGTCCTGGGTGGGCACGCCAGTAGTGGCCATCACCGGGAAGGGATCGTCACTGTCGAAACAGTAGCCCACATAAAAGCCTTTTCCGGTCACCGTGTAAGGGGCCTCGAGCGCCACATCGTAGGGGGTGAGGTCAGCCACGGTGGTCATGTCAACCTCATGCACTTCCACGTCCACATCGTCGAGGGTGCCGGGCAGTGAGGTCGACACCCACACCCGCATATTGTGCACATCGGCCACACCCTGTATCACAAAGCGCACGGCCCGAAGGGTCTTGCCGGATGCCTGCCCCTTGTCACCTGGGAAAAAGGCTGCGCACATATAGTTTTCGGGCATGCCGGTGCCAAACTCCGACAGCGACTCGCTGCCAGTATAGTAACCGTACCACTGCTGACCCTCGCCTGCCTCAATGGTGGAGGCACTGAGTGAGACGGCACTGATGATGAAGGAAAGAAAGAGTAAGAATCTTTTCATGAGATATAATGCCTGTTTTTGCTTGCAAATTTACTATTTTGGCAGTAGTCTGCAAACAAAAAGACGCAAGGATTTGTCTTATTACGGAAATTAAGACAGAAAACTGAGACAATAATAGACAGGATGTCAACCCTGACGGGCCATTTTCTGATAAGCTGAAGGAGTGAGGCCTGTCAACTTCTTGAACAGTGCCACAAAACTGGTACGGCTTTTGAAGCCCACACTCTGCGCGATGGCCTCGATGGTGTAGTCGCCGTAATGCTCCAGGTCAGCCAGCCGGCGGCTGGCCTCGTTCACACGGTATTCGCCGAGCAGAGAGGAAAACGACTTTCCATACTTGGTGTTGATCACCTGCGACACATAAGCTTGATTGGAGCCGGTGAGGTCGGCCAGTGTCTTGATGTCGAAATCCTCGGCATATATCTCTTCCGAATTTTCCAACACCTGTGCTATGCGCTGCTCGAGAAGTGTAAGAGTGTCGCCTCCCAGTTTGCTGCCACTATATTTGGTTTTCTGCTGCTCATCATATTTCTTCTGCAGCTCACTGGTCTTACGCATCTCGGCTATCATGGCGGCATGTTTCTCATAGAGCTGCCGGTTTTTGGTGCGCAGTTGCCGGTAGTTGTAGGCCAGCCCCACCAGCACGGCGATAATAGCCAATGCGAAAGCCGCCACACCTCCCAGCAGATAGCCTTGCATACGCCGTTTATACGACAGTATACGCACCTGCTCTCCGGTACGATTCAGTTGGGTCTGGAAGTTCAGTTCGGTGATATCGGTCAACTTGTCGTAGGTAAGCAGCGAATCCTTGTTCTCAAGATAGAGTTGGAAATATCGGTTGGCCGCATCGGTGTTTCTGCGGTCTTTGTGATACTGATAGTACACCCAGTAGGTATCTACGATGACGTCGCGTGCCCTGCAGCGCTGGGCCATGGAGAGCAGAGAGTCGAGTTGAGCAAGGGCTCCCTCCACATCGCCCATCTGAAAGAAAGCCTGCATTTTTTTGCTCACGGCCATCATGCGGTAGCGAGACGCCATGCCCTTCACAGGGGTGTCCACACACTGTTTCATTCGGTCGAAGTAGAGCAGGGCTTTTTCTGGTTCGTCATGGCGGAGGCACAAAGTACCGTCATAGAGGGCCTTGGCAAAGCGGTACATTTCCACTTGGGGCTTCTGTGGTATGCGCAAAAAACGGGCCAGTGCCGGACGGATATACTTCTGCGAATCGGCTGCGCTGGAGAAGTTGACAAGATTGATAAAGATAGAGGTCATGGCCTTATAATCGCTCAGCGAATCGGCCTCGAAGAAGGCCTGCTTGTAGCAGTCCATCATCTTCAGCCGGTTTTCAGCATCATGTCCGTTTCTTTTCTCCAACTGATAGTAAGCGGCCAGGTTCTGATGAATATAGGGCAGATACCGCTTCACGCCGTGTTTCCGGCTTATTTCCAGTGCCGTGGTGAGAAAGCCGTAGCTTTTCTCATAGTCGAAATGGTTGTATTTGAAGAGATAGCCAAGTTTGTTCATTGCCCAGATACTCTTCTCTATTTCCGGCTTCGTCAAGTTGCGCTCATAGTAGCGATTGGCCACTACAGAAAAGCACACCAAGGCACTGTCAGTATATTCGGGGTCCAGCCCATACCGCTCACCCATGGCCAGTAAGGTGTCGGTGGGTAATTTGGAGCAATGGTCATAAAATGGCAGATGATGTCCTTGCCGGGATGCTAAAACCGGCAGGGACATCATCCAGATCAGTATAACGAGCCATGCTCTCGTCCGCCTCATGTTTTTCCTTTTTTTGTGACGCTGCGAAATTACAAAGTTTTTTTCGCATTTCCGTCATCTCGACGGAAAAACAATCGGGGCTGCGGCAAAAGGCTATTTCACCATTATCTTGCGTGTGGTGCCGTCGGCATATTTCACGATATTTATTCCCTTTCGGGGCACCGTGATTTGCTGTCCGCTGAGCAGGTAGCGCGATGTGGGCATCAGGTCGGTTTGTTGTGCCGCACTAATACCGCTGTATTCGTTCACAAACTTGATCGTCACCACGGGGCCGTCCTCCACCTTCTCATAGCGGAAAGGCGGGAAGATGCCCGTGCGCTCATACACGTTGAACTGGACCGTGGCCTCGCAGACACCGTAGGCGTCGGCCGATGCCGGTGTCCAGTGCAGGTTCACAGGGCGCGGATCGGTGCCGTAGTAGTCGCCCTTGCCCGTCTCGTAGCTTACGGCCTCGGCGCTCTCGCGGGCCATGCCTACGATGCCCTCGTAGAACGTGCCGTTGTCTATCACCGTCAGGTCAACCTGGGCGCCGAGACCCACACCGTCGTCCACATTCTTCCGGAGCTGAAGACCGCTGTCCATATAGCCGGCAGGTACCAGTTCGCCCGTCTCGGCATCCTGAACCATCGCCCATTCCGTCACGGTGATCACACTGCCGCTCTCCAGTTCATTGCCCTCTGCGTCAAGAATTGTGAAAGTGGAGGCCGTCTGGGGCGCCTCGTTCACAAACCTAATCGTCACCACAGGGCCGTCCTCCACCTTCTCATAACGGAAGGGCGGGAAGATGCCCGTGCGCTCATACACATTGAACTGAACCGTGGCCTCACAGACACCATAGGCGTCCGCTGACGCCGGCGTCCAGTGCAGGTTCACAGGACGCGGATCGGTGCCGTAGTAGTCGCCCTTGCCCGTCTCGTAGCTCACGGCCTCGGCGCTCTCGCGCGCCATGCCCACGATGCCCTCGTAGAACGTGCCGTTGTCTATCACCGTCAGGTCAACCTGGGCGCCGAGGCCCACACCGTCGTCCACATTCTTGCGGAGCTGAAGACCGCTGTCCATATAGCCGGCAGGTACCAGTTCGCCCGTCTCGGCATCCTGCACCATCGCCCATTCCGTCACGGTGACAACACTGCCGCTCTCCAGCTCATTGCCCTCAGCGTCGAGAAGTGTGAAGGTGGATGCCGACTGGGGAGACTCGTTCACAAACCTTATCGTCACCACGGGACCGTCCTCCACCTTCTCGTAGCGGAAAGGCGGGAAGATACCCGTGCGCTCATACACGTTGAACTGAACCGTGGCCTCGCACAC